>Ga0187883_10000073_pt1 | contig 73693 bp, 66 predicted proteins | sample June2016WEW_20_1_2_FD_132966 | JGI IMG/M metagenome (GOLD analysis project Ga0187883, IMG submission 132966) | Peatland microbial communities from SPRUCE experiment site at the Marcell Experimental Forest, Minnesota, USA - June2016WEW_20_10 | ecosystem: Environmental > Terrestrial > Soil >...
CGGTGACCGAGACGCTGAGCTTGACAGCGTCGCTCATCTGCGATGGCAGGGGCCACCCGGTCGACGATCCGCCCTCTGTACGAGCTGTGCAGGAGTCGAACCGACGGCTGGATCAAGTGGTCCGGGCCGAGCTCGAGGCTGAGGTGTCGGAGCTCATCGACCCCGAAGACGGCGGCGGCACGACGGCCGCCGAGAGTGTGGGCGATACGAGCGCGATCACACAGGACGAAGGGGTCGCCTCCGCGCTCGACCGGAGCTTCCACGCCCGCGGCTTGGGTATCGCCACTGAGATGGTGGCAGACGCGGCCCTCGAGGCCGCCGGCGTCCGGCCCGTGAGCAATCCACAGCTGGGGCCCGTAGGTGACGATTCCTCCCGTCAGTTGTCGCAGCGGCTCGCCTCGCATCTCTCCTTTCGCTCGGTGTGGTTCCGCAATGCCCTACGGGGCGCAGCAGGGCTTGCATTGGCGGTCGCCGTCGTCGAGGTGATCAACGTCGAGCACGGCTTCTGGGTAGTCCTCGGCACCCTCTCGGTGCTGCGTTCCAATGCCTTGGGCACTGGCTCCACCTCCCTGCGGGCCGTCGGAGGAACGGCCGTCGGCGTCGTAGTGGGCTCCGCCATCATGATCGGTGTCGCCGGCCACCTCGTGCTGTTGTGGGTGATCCTGCCCCTTGCGGTGGTGGTGTCGGGCGTAGCCCCATCCATGATCTCCTTCGCCGCCGGACAGGCCGGGTTCACCGTCGTGGTGGTCATCCTCTTCAACATCATCGACCCCGTCGGCTGGAAGGTCGGCCTCACGAGGATCGAAGACGTGGCAATTGGCTGCGGCGTGAGCGTCGTGGTCGGCCTACTGTTCTGGCCGCGAGGCGCCACAGCGGCGCTTGGGCGAGCCCTGTCGGATGCGTTCGTCACGAACTCCGGCTACCTGGCCGATGCGGTCGACCGGCTGACTACGACCACCCCAGGGGTGGACACTGGGCCGACCGAGCGAGCTGCGCACACTGCCTACCTGGGGCTCGACGACGCCTTCCGTCAGTTTCTGGCCGAACGGGGGGCGAAGGTGGTGCCGGTCGAGACCGTGGGCAACCTCTTCACCGGGGCCAACCGAATCCGCCTGGCGGCATATGCACTGGCGAGCTTGCCAACGTTCCCCCCCCAACAAGGTGAGGCCGAGCTCAAGTCGGTTGCGATCGCCGAGGCGGTCCTGCGCGACTCGTATGCCTCCAGCCACCGCTGGTACGAGGAGTTCGCCGAGATGCTGGGCGGCCGACGCGACAAGCTCGAGCCGCCACCGGCGGGGGACGACACCCTGCAGCACGTCCTTCGGGAGGCGTTTGAGGACGCACGCGCCCGCGGCCGGGGCGACCGGCTACGGATGACCTTGGAGATGCTCTGGGCGCACGAGCTCCTCGATGCTCAGCGCCAGGTGCAGGTAGACCTCGCAAGCTCGGCCGAGCTCTTCCGGCTACGACACCGGCAAATGATGATCTGAGTGGGTGGGGCCTGCGGGTGGCTGCCCGATGGCCCACCAGAAGGGGCCGCACGCTGTCGGCGGAGATCGTCTTGAGCTTGGTCGGGTGGAGCCGAATTCCTTCAGCTGCGAGGTGGACATCTAGTCCTCCTCGAGGTCAGTAGGTAGGAGGTGCCAGGTTTGCGGGGTGGTCTCGGAAAGCGCCTTCGCCTGCTCCTCGTAGGCGAGGTCGGTGGCGGTCATTCGCTCCCTGTGCTGGCGCAGGTGCTCGTCCCACGAAGCGACCACGAAGATCTCCTCGAATTCACGCGGCCGCTCGCCGTTTCGGTACAGCCCCCACTGAGTGGCGCCGGTTCGCAGCCGCGACTCACGAACTCGGACCATGGCTTGCATGAAGTCGAGCTCACGCTCGGTCGGGATCGAGTAGGTCGTGCGTACCACGACCGGTCCAGAGTCTGCTTCCGTCTCGAGCTCGATAGCCGGATCGGGCCGAACCACGGTGCGCCGGTCCATGCTCGACGTGTCGACGAACGGCCAGATGCGGATCGACGACGCTCCCGCGGCCATCAGCCCGGCGGCGACGAGGAAGGTGAGACTAAGTCCAAACGAGTCGGCGACCGCCCCCCAAGCGACTGCACCGAGGCCTTGCGCCCCAAAAAGCACCATCTGGTAGACGGACAACCCTCGCGCCCTCACCCAGCGCGGTAAGAAGAGCTGCAGCAACGTGTTGACCGTCGCAAGCATGCCGACCCATGCCATGCCGGTGGGCAACAAGACAATGACGACCACAACCGTCGAGCGCACGAGGACCACCGCGACGAGGGCAGCGGCAAACACCCCGCCGGTCAGTCCGATGAGGGCATTCGGCGACAGTCGGGCGCGTACCCTCGATAACACGGAGGCCCCCGCGATGGCCCCGACCCCGAGGGCACCGAGAAGGAGCCCGTACCCGCCGGGGCCAAGTCCGAGGCGGCGGCTCGCGACCAGGGGGAGCAGCGCCCAAAGCGCGCTCGCCGGGACAAGAAACAGGATCGCCCGAAGCAAAATCCGGCGGACGACCGGCGCGTAGCGGACGTATCGGCCGCCTGCCCGAAGTGCAGATACGAATCGCTCGGGAATCCGTGGGTTGATGTCCGGGCTCGGCCGCCAGAGAGCGACCACGAGGCCGTAGACGAGGAACGTCGCGGCATCCACGGCAAACACCGCCCCTACCCCGATGGCCGCGATCAGGATCCCGGCGATCGCCGGCCCGATCGCCCTGGCGAGGTTGACGTTGATGGAGCTGAGCTGTGCGGCTGCAGGGATCTGGTCGCGCGGGACGATCTCGGGTACGAGCGACTGGTAGGCAGGGGTAACCAAAACCGAACCGGTGCCGATCACGAACGTGAACATGAGGAGCAGTGCCGGCGACATACGACCGGCGATCGTGAGCGCCGCGAGTGCTGAAGTCGCCACTACTAGACATCCTTGAACGGCCATCAGCAATCGGCGGCGGTCGAGGGTATCTGCCAACACCCCGCCGACGATGCCGAACATGACGTCTGGGAGCATGTCCGCCGTCTGGACGAGCGAGACGAGGATGGCGGCATGTGCAGCGTGGACGAGGAACCACTGGGCGCCGACGGTCTCCATCCAGGTGCCAACGTTGCTTACGAGCGAGGCGAGCCACAGCCAGCGAAAGACGGTGAGCCGAAGGGGAGCCCACGTCGAAGAAGTTGCGTGTCTTTCAGCCATGAGCCCTGAGCCCTCAGATCGTGGCCAGCACCTGCTGCCTCAGGTTATGGCACCCCTTGTTCCGCTCGCGGGTGCGTGCCGGTCCACACCGAGGATCCTGACGCGCCGGGAGGGGGCTGCATCGAATCTCGTCCTGGAGAGTGCGCGTCTCGGCAAGCCAGGCCGCTACGACCCTTTCGATCCATCACTGTCGAGCGCACAGTACTTGCCGGTCATGACGCTCGGAGGGTGGGCAGAAGCTCCGTCGCCGCCCAGGTGATGAATCGCTCCTGGGTGTCCGCACCGACCTGCACCACTGCGACGTGCGTGAATCCGGCCGCTTCGAACTCGCGAATGCCGGCGACGTGCCGCCCGAGGTCGGGGCCGCACGGCATCCTCGCAGACACGTCCTCGTCGCGCACCGTCCTCGAAGCCATGTCAAACGACGCCGGAAGCGGGAGCTCGGCGTTGACGCTCCAGGGGCCGGTGAACCAGCGGAACTGATCCATCGCCCGCGTGACTGCGAGCTGCTCGTTGGGGTCGTACGAGAGCGCGATCTGGCCGATGCGGGGTTTCCCGGAGCCTCCTGCGTCATCGAACATTTGGCCGAGCTGGGCACGGGGCTCGACGGCGATCATTACGTCAGCGTGCCGCCCGGCCAGACGACAGCTGGCCGGTCCTGAGACCGCAATGCCAATGGGCGGGGCGGTGTCGGGCAGGTCCCAGACCCTCGCCGACTCGACATCGAAATGCTTGCCCCGAAAGGTCACCGTGCCACCTGCCCAAAGCGCACGGATGATCTCCACCGCCTCTTCGAGCATCTCGTGCCGCAGGCCGGCCAGCGGCCACCGCCCGCCGACAATGTGTTCGTTCAGATTTTCTCCGGCGCCAAGTCCAAGGGTGAACCGCCCGTCCGACAGCAGCTGCATGGTCGCCGCCTTCTGCGCGACGACAGCCGGGTGGTAGCGACGGATGGGGCAGGTGACGTACGTCATCAACGGAATGCGGTCGGTGGCTTGGGCAGCCGCGCCCAACACGCTCCACGCGTAAGGGGAATGGCCTTGCGAGTCCAGCCACGGGAAGTAATGGTCGCTGATGACCGCGAAGTCGAAGCCGGCTTCCTCCGCCAGTGTGACGTCTCGCACCAGCTGCTTCGGACGGCCTGCTCGCACATCATCGTGTAGCCGATCAGGGTCATGGCCTCCCTCCTTACTGCTCGAGCCTCCCTACTTCTCGAGCGCCCGGGTCACGACCGTGAGGTCGGAGCCGCCGAGCCCCTGGTCGACGACCTGCTGCCATTCGTCGGCCAGGCAGGCGAGCGTCGCGAACGGGTCGTCGCCGGCCGCCTCTAGAGCGAGGCGCACGTCCTTGAGCGCGAGCGAGAGAGCGAACTCAGCGGAGAACTCGCCGTTGGCGATCCGTTGCAGCTTGGCTGCCTGCCAAGGCGAAACGATTCGACCGCCACGAAGGGCGTCTGCAACCGCCTCGGTCTCTAGCCCCAATCGACGAGCGAGGGCCACAGACGTGGCAACCCCTTCGGCCGCGAAGGCGAGCCACGTGTTGTTGACGAGCTTCAGCCGCGTTCCGGCGCCGACCCCGCCGACCCAAATCGTGCGATGACCGAGAGCGTCAAAAAGGGCAGCGACACGCGATCGGGCGTTGTCGGGCCCCGAGGCGAATATCGTCAGCTGGCCTTGCTCAGCCGGTTCCTTGCTTCCCGACACCGGTGCGTCGAGGAGCGTCACGTCTGGACGCTCGGCATCAACCATCGCCGCGACACGTTCAATTCCGGCTACACCGATCGTGCTCATTTGCACCCAGATGGCGCCCGGCGCAAGGGCAGCAAGCATGCCCTGGTCACGCGCGATCGAGATGACGGCATCGGTGTCGGTCACCATCGTGACAACGATGGCGGCTCGCCGCGCCGCGTCGCTAACAGCGTCCGCGACCTCCGCTCCCAGATCGGCCAGGTCCCGGGTCGCCTCCCGCCTGCGGTTCCAGACAATCGTCGGGATGCCAGCGCGCAAAGCACTGGCCGCCATCCCATGGCCCATCGCTCCGATCCCGAGCACTGCAACCGGCTCGTGCGTTTCTACCAATCGGGCCTCCCGCTCGCAGCGTGTCTGTGAGCACCTTAGGCGGCGGGCCAGCGAGCCGTTAGAGCGAGTGGCCGCCGAGGAGAAGTTCGACGTCGATGTTGCCTCTGGTCGCATTTGAGTACGGACAGACCTGATGGGCTCCCCGAACCAATTCCGCCGCGACATCCTGATCGGTGACGGACGGTATCGAGACGTCGAGCGTGACGGCCAGCTTGAAGCCTCCGTCACCAGTCGGAAGCAGGCTTACCGCCGAGTCAATGGTGACTTCACCCGCCTCGAGTTGACGGCGTCGAGCAACACCGGCGATGGCGCTTTCGAAACATGCCGCATACCCCACGGCGAAAAGCTCTTCTGGGTTCGTTCCACCGCCTGCGCCGCCCATCTCGTTGGGCACGCGTAGGTCCACCTCGAGCTGGCCATCGGCCGTGCGGCCGTGACCGTCACGTCCTCCCGTCACGTGTGCATGAGCCGTGTAGAGAATCTTCGCCATAGTGCTGCTCCCTTCGTGAATGATTTTGATTCAGACCAACTGGACTGCTAGCTAGGCAGGCCTACCCTCGTCGATCCATCGGCGGAAGAGATCGATCTTCTCTGCCGGCCACGCACCGTCGCATGGCATCGTCCCGTCGCCGAGGCGGCCGGCGATCGCCGCGGCGTTGGCTCTCACGTCGTCGTAGGACCACAGATCAAAGGCGGAGCTCATCGATTGGCGATCGAGCTCGCGGAACAACACCTTGATGTCCTTGGCGAAGCTGACCGGCTCTCCCTCGCCGGGCAACACGGGTGTCTCGCTCATAGCTTCCTCCTTGTCGGATCGCGACTACGGCACTGGCGGCTCGGCAGTCCCCAGTCCCATTGAGGGCTCGGCGGCTGGGGTTTGTTTGCCTGCGGCTTCGCACTCTCTACCACCCGCGAGGCCCACTCGAGGTGCGACGTGAACGCCGACGCCTCCGAAGTGAACCGATTCGGGCTTACTGGAAACCGGCGCGCCCACGGACGCCGGATCTTTGGTGCAGGCTCTGTGCGTTGGCAATCCGGCTACGCGGGACGGCTCGCTACAGGTAGAACACATAAAACCCGGGGCGACGGCGCTCGCCTCTATGAGTCCGAGGAGACCTCATGCCCGACGACCGCATGGTGCCCACACCGACAGTGTTCATACTCTTCGGAGCCACCGGGGACCTGGCCCACCGGCTGGTGCTGCCCGCCTTCTTTCGCCTGGCCCAGGCCGGGCTGCTGCCCGATGACTGGCGCCTGGTCGGTAACGGCCGCGGTCACGTGTCCCACGAAGACTTCCAGGAGCGAGTCCGCAACAGCCTGGAGGAGTTCGGACCGAAACCGTCCGAGGGACCATGGGAGGAGTTCAGGTCGTGCCTCCGCTTCGCCGGTGGCGGATTCGAGGCGTCCGACCCGGGCAGCCTTCTCGAAGTCCTCGGAGAGGCAGAGAAACAGCTTGGCGGCGCTTCCCAGCGGGTGCACTATTTCGCCGTGCCGCCTTCGGCGTTCGCCGGGCTCACCGAAGGCATCGGCCAGCACGGCTTGGCGGAGCGTTCCCGGGTGGTCTACGAGAAGCCGTTCGGGACCTCGATGGAGACCTTCGAGCACCTTGACAACGTCGCCCACGCCGTATTTAGGGAACAGCAGATCTACCGTATCGACCACTTCTTGGGTAAGGAGGCCACGCAGGCCATCCACGTGGCCCGCTTCGCCAACGGGCTCTTCTCCGGGGCTTGGGATCGCCACCACATTGAGAGCGTGCAGATCGACGTCCCCGAGATCCTCGACGTTGGGATGCGGGCCGCCTTCTATGAGTCGACCGGCGCCATCCTCGACATGCTGGTCACGCACCTCTTCCAGCTGGCCGGCGAGGTCTCTATGAGGACTCCGAGGTCCCTTGACGCTGAGCACATTGCCGTGGCGCGCGAGGAGGTCATCGGCTGCTTCCGCCCTCTCACCTACGACGACGTGGTCGTAGGCCAGTACGAGGGCTACCGCGACATGGAGGGGGTGTCACACGACTCGCACACCGAGACCTTCGTTGCCGCCCGCCTGTGGGTGGACAACGACCGGTGGCAGGACGTGCCGTTCCTGCTGCGGACCGGCAAGTGCATGGCCGAAAGCCATCAACGGGTCAGCATCCGCTTCAGGAAACCGGCCGAGACCATGCCCGACCTGCCATGCGACTGCAACACGCTGAGCTTCGAGCTGTCGGGGGAGGGCGAGATCGACCTGTCACTGGTCACCAAGAAACCTGGCCCGACCATGGCCCTGGCCACCGGTGCTGCCACCCTGCCTCTCGGTTCCGCCTTCAACTCCTCCGGACTCCCGGCCTACGCCCGGCTCATTCATGACGTGCTGCTCGGGGACCGCTCCCTTTTTACCCGGCCCGATGGCCTGCGCCACGTTTGGGAGGTGGCGGCCGCCTTGCTCGAGAGCAAGCCCGACCCGATCATCTATCCCCGAGGGTCATGGGGCCCAACCGAAGCCCGGGTGCTGGCCGGCGAGAGCGGCTGGATCCTCGGCGAGTAGACCAAGCCCTAAGGGCGGGTCGCTCATCCGATTTGGCGTGGCACAGTGGTAGCGATGACTGCCGCTGAGTTTCGTCGAGCCGGCGGCGTGAGCGAAGCCGATCTCGCCATGCTGGACCGTCACAACGACATGGTCGTGGTGCTAGATAGCAACGGACTCGTGACGTATGGCAACCCTGCGGCCCAACGCCGGCTTGGGTACTCGACGAACGAGATCGTAGGCAAGCACATGTCTGCGCTGATCCACCCTGCCGATCTCGACGGTGCGGTCGAAGCCGTCGTAGACCTACAGAGCGGCGCCGAGGTCACCCCAGCCATCTTTCGGGTGCTGCGCGGCGACGGCGCATGGATGCCGCTAGAGCTGAGCGCCACCTCCCACATCGACTCAGGTCCGTTTACCGACACCATCGTCGTCGTGGGCCGCTACCCGGGTGACCACGCCATCCACATGCGCATCAGTCAATTACTGACCGAGGGCGCGCCCATTTCGAAGGTGATCGAGATCATCCCAGACCTCGCGCAGTGGCGGCATCCCGATCGGCCGTACCTCGTGATCTACGAGGACATCGAGGGCAACACGGCGTTTGTCGGCAGCGAGGTAGCGGCTCGCCTCGTCCGCGAGCACCCGGGCGAAAACACGCCCTGGTTTCGTGCAGCCCTCAGCCACGCCCTCGTCGAATGCGATCCTTCTGACTTCCCCGCAGATTTGCAGGCGGCCGCCGCCGGGGCGGGCTTGACGAGATGCCTTGCCGTGCCCGTGCCCGATCCGCTTCATGGAAGCACTGCGCTGATTGTCGCCTGGGCAGTCGTCGGCGGTGCGCGGCTATCGGTGCACCGGTATTCCATCGGACAGATGGAGCGAGCTCTTACGCTGGTGCTGCACTGGAGGCGCAACATCGCCGAACTGGAGCGTGCCGCCCGTAGCGACAGTCTCACGGGCCTCAGCAATCGGACATCGTTCTTCGATCATCTGGAAAGAAAGTTGAGCGGCCGCGAGCGACGCTCACGGGCGACTGCCGAGCCACAATCAAACGACGAGCTCGTTGGCGTCCTTTACGTCGATCTGGACCGGTTCAAGACCATCAACGACGTGTACGGCCATGGCATGGGCGACGAGGTGCTGACTGAGGTGGCGCGCCGTATGAACTACGTGGTCCGCGAAGGTGACCTGCTTGCTCGCCTCGGAGGGGACGAGTTCGCAGTACTCTGCGTCGGCCTTCACAGGGTGGACGAGGTCGCGGCCGTCGCCGAGCGGCTCCTCGCGGCTGTGTGCAGCGAACCTGTCGTGGTGAACGGGCAAGCGTTGTCGATCAGCGCCAGCATCGGAATCGCCTTCGCACCCGTGCTGCCCACGCCAGGCGGCTCCGATGCCTTGCTCGAGCTCGCCGACAAGGCGATGTACGACGCGAAGGCAGCTGGACGTAATCGATGGGTCATTGCCCCGAATGAACGCTGATTTAGGTCCGCCGGCCGTGGTGGATCGGGCTCTCCGAGCGGGAGAGTCGTCGAACTTGTAGCGGGTCAAGGCCGAGTGGCTGTCAGGAAGGTCCGAGATGGAGATCGGAATCGTCGGTGCTGGCAACATAGGAGGCGGCGTGGCCCGCCAGCTGGCGTCGGCCGGCCACAAGGTGAGCATCAGCTTCGCCCGTGAGCCGGCGAAGCTGGAAGCCCTCGCTCGGGAGATCGGCGCGCACGCAGTCGATCCGGCCGAGGCGGCTCGCGCCGAGGTCGTGGTTCTCTCGGTCCCCTGGGATGTCATCGACGTCGCCCTGGCCTCGACCGGGTCGCTGGCTGGGCGCGTCGTCATTGACACCACCAACCAGTTCTCGCGTGCGGGCGCGGTCGACCTTGGAGGCAGAACGGCGGCGCGTTTCAACGCCGAACGGATGCCCGGCGCCCGCTACACGAAGTCGTTCAACACCCTGACGGCTGGCTTCCAGGCGGAAGCCTCGCAACGGGCCGGCGACGACCGAGTCGTGCAGTGGATTGCAGGCGACGACACCGACGCGAAGTCAACTGTTGCTCGGCTGATCTCGGACGCCGGATTCGTCCCGGTCGATCTCGCCACGATCGACGGATGCGCAGCGATGGAGGCACCGAGGAGGCCAGGTGCCGTCTACGGAGAGGAGTATCGCGGCGCCGACGCCGAAGCAGTCGTCCACTCCGTCCGCGGAGGACTTCCGGTTCCACCTCCTCCGACATATCCCTCTCGAGCTGACTGAGGCAGGTCACGTTCTCGTCGACGAGGTCCGCCGCTACCTACGGGACCACCTCGGCCGGCTTCAAGACTGGCCAAAAGCAGACCCCGAGGAACTGGCCCGACTTCTCACCGAGCTCGTGACGGCCTTCGAGACCCTGCGCTTCTTCGAACGCTGGAGGTTCAGCTCACAGAGTCCATCGGAGCCGATGCCGAGCCCGACATTGGTCATGTTGTAGAGGTGCTCGCTGGCGACGAGCCACACGATGTCGCAGATTTCCCGTTCGCTGTAGAAAGCCTTCAATCGGGCAAAGGTGTCGGGGTCGACGTTCTTGTTTCTCGTGAGCTCTGTCGCGTAGTCCAGCGCGGCACGCTCCGCATCAGCGAAGAGAGGGCTCGTCTTGTACTGCGGCAGCGCATCGAAGCGCTCCACGTTGTCGGTCGATTCCTTCATGGCGAACAACCTGGCCGCGTCCATGCAGAACAGGCACGTGTTGATCGACGCCACCTGTTCACGGATGAGCACAGCGGTCTGCGACGCCAGCTCGAGCTTCTTGTCCAGTTTCGACAACTTGCCGTAGAAGTTCCCGAACGCGGGAGGCATGCGGGCCGCGAAGACAGCCAGCGGCGCGATCACCTTGCCCACCTGGCGGCGACTGAGTACGTACACCATCTTCATGATCAGTCCCCGCGGCTTCTCGACGGGGGGAAGAAACGTCGCCATGCGTTGGCCTCCTCTCAATTTACGGGCCGACCTTTCGGGACCGATTTGGATGACACTTGGAGATGGCGGGTGTAACCACCTGCCCAGAAGCTTCTCTCTCGTTCGCTATCGCGAGTGAGTCCTTGTTCGGCTGGGGCACTGGCCGCCGAACACCTCGTCGCCCACCGGGTCGCTTCGATCGGCGAGGCGCGTCCCCGCGTCGGTCAACGCCAGGGCGGCGCGCTCGGCATCATTGAAGTTGGGGCCTCGCGCCAGGCCGCCATGGTGAAGAGGCGCTGTCGGCCTCCCCGGCCTTCCTGGCTGCGCGACTGTGCATGTCGAGACGGACAGCACAGCCATTGATCTGGCTCGCACGCAGGCCCACCAGGTCGATCGTCGACTGGGGCACGCCGGCTCTGGTTTCCGCCTCGCTCGCCGCCGTGCTCAGCGGCGGAAGGGCGTCGAGGACACCGGGCACACTGAGCGCTGGATTCGTCATGCGGGATTGCATCGGGCCTCCTTCTCCACGGGGTAGATCGGTTCCTTCTGCTCTCTATGACACGCGGCAGCGGAGATATGTGACGCGTCGACCGCTCGGGTCGGCAGGCTGGCACCGGGTAGGCGGCGCCAAGACCCTCCGGGCAGGCCGGCGGCAGGCCCACGTCGATGCCCGCCGGTCCCTCGGCCGTGCAGCGCAGACCGGCTACCCGCTCTTCGGTGTCACACCGACGGCGTCTCAGGGGTCATTGTCATGGCACCTGCAACGTAAGGATGATGACGCACATGGACGACACCGAATGGTTGGCCGGGCGCTTTGAGGACCACAGGCCCCAGCTGCGGGCCGTGGCCTACCGGATGCTGGGGTCGCTCACCGAGGCCGAGGACGCCCTCCAGGACGCCTGGGAGCGCGTCAGCCGGGCGGGAGCGGGCGACATCGAGAACCTCGGCGGGTGGCTGACGACGATCGTCGCTCGCGTCTGCCTCAACATGTTGCGCTCCCGCAACACCCGGCGCGAAGAACCCCTCGGTGCCTGCGTCCCTGATCCGATTGTCACCCCCGAAGGGGGACTCCGCCCCGAGGAGGAGACCCTGCTGGCAGAATCGGTCGGTCTCGCCCTCCAAGTCGTGCTCGACAGGCTGTCCCCGGCCGAGCGCCTCGTCTTCGTGCTCCACGACATGTTCCACCTGCCCTTCGACGAGATCAGCCCGATGGTGGGGCGAACGCCCCAGGCGACGAGACAGCTCGCGAGCAGAGCTCGTCTCCGAGTCAAGGGCGCCGAGGTTCCCGCGCCGGAGCGTGATCTCGCTCGTCAACGAGTAGCGGTGAACGCCTTCTTCGCCGCTGCGCGTGTTGGCGATCTCGACGCCCTCGTCGCCGTGCTGCACCCCGATGTCGTCCTCCGCGCCGACTTCAGCCCGAGCCGCCCAGGTAGGTCCTCGGTGATTCGTGGAGCAGCGGCCGTCGCCGCGCAGGCGCGCCTCGGCGCGAGCCCCGCTGCAGAGTTGCACCCCGCGCTGGTCAATGGGGCCGCCGGCGTCGTCATCACGATGCGCGGCCGGCCGTTCGCCGTGTTGGCCTTCACCGTCGCCGATGGCAAGATCGTCGAGATCGACGCCATCGGAGACTCCGAACGCGTCAGGAGGGTCGCGGCAGCCGTCCTCCCCGACGAGCAGTAGGAGGGGGCCGGATGGCGGCCTTGCTATCGCTCGTTCAACTGTATATAGTGTCCGAATGGGTATACGGGCGATGCAGGAAGCGACCTTCATGATCCTCACCGCGCTCGCAAACGGCAGCCAGCATGGTTACGGGATCATCACCGACGTCCGGGAGATCTCCGACGGCCGGGTCCGCCTGCGAGCAGGGACCCTGTACACCGCCCTGGACCGCCTCTGCGCGGACGAACTGATCGCGGTGGACCGGGAAGAGATCGTGGACGGGCGGCTTCGCCGCTACTACCGGCTCACGCCCACAGGCACCAAGCGGCTCGGGGCCGAGGCGGCCCGGCTACAGGCTCATGCCACCGCCGCGCTGACGCGGCTCAACCTGGCCGGAGGGATGGCGACATGACTGATCAGGCGAACCTCGAGCGAGGGTACCGGCGATTGCTGGCATGGTATCCCCGGGCGTTCCGGCAAGAGAACGGACAGGAGATCCTCGCGGTGCTGATGGCCTGCGCCCCAGACGGCCAGCGTCGGCCCGGCCTGGCCGCTTCCGCCGACCTGATCAGGAGCGGCCTCTGGATGCGCCTGCGCCCCAACGTGCCACGGTCGGCGCCCACGGTGCGGGCAGCCGTCCAGCTCATGTACACGGGCGCCGCCGTCACCACCCTCAGCTTGATCATCGCGATCATCTCGCTGGCCCACATCGGCCGCAGCGCGGCCGGCCTCCGCCTGGCGGGCCACAGCCAGCCGGTTCCGGTCGCCGTCACGGTGGGGATCGTGGTCGGCCTGGTCCTAATCGCTCTGTGGCTGTGGATGGCGCGGGCGATTAGCCAGGGCCGGAACTGGGCGCGCATCCTGTCCACGGTGCTGTTCAGCCTGGCGACGCTGCATCTGTTCGGCAACAAAGGCGTCTTCGAGGTGGTCTTCGCGCTGCTGACTTGGCTGATCGGCATGGCCGCCGTATGGCTGCTCTGGCGCCCGACCTCCGCCGCGTTTTTCAAACCGCAGGGCTCAACACAGGTCCGCCAGAGCGCATAGCCATCGGCCAGGTCAAACGACTACCGCCGTTCGAATCTTTTCAGGTCGGAGCAAATACGCTGGAGGCTGGGCTCAGGCGGACTGCAGCGCCCCGGCGATCTCCGAGAGGAGGCCCCGCACTGCCGCCTCTGCGACGCGGTGCACGGACAGGCGATCGGTACCGATGCCCTGCGGGGCGAACGGTGGCCGGTACCGTCCGCTCAGGGACAGCCGGCAGTGGTCGGCCCCCAAGCTGGAGAGCTCGACATCGGCGTCAAGGGCGGGCACGAGCTGCTCGAAGGCGACTGGCTCCCAGTGCATCGGGACGATCACAACGGAGTCGAATTGCCGTGGCACGCCCGCCGTCAGGCTGAAGCGCTGCCGAGCGGCCGATCGCTGCGCCGCCTCGAGCCAGGGCCCGCTCGGATCAAGCAACACGGCCGCCAGCTGCTTGAACGGAAGCCCAAGGTGGAGGAAGTCGCTGATAAACACCGCGTGGCGGCGACCGGGCGGCACAGGCTCAGGGCCGCCGCGCACCTCGAACGGCCCACCCGCCACGGCGCTGGTCACGGCGACGTCTCGCTCGTCTTCGGTCGGACGATCAGGACTGGGCAGTGGGCATGATGCACGCACGCCTGGCCCACCGAACCGAGCGCCAGGCTGGAGAAGCCACCGCGGCCGCGGCTACCCACGACAACCAGATCGGCGCCCTCGCTCGCGTCGATGAGGGTTCGCGCCGGCAGGCCTTCCAAGATGGAGTGCCGGATGTCGAGTGTGCTGTCGTCACCGAGGACCTCTTTCTCGGCGTCGCGGACGACCCTGGCCGCCACATCGGCCGCCGTCGAGGTGATTTCAGCCAGCTCGATCCCCCCGTAGGGAGACAGCGGGTAGTTGACGTGCCAGGCGTGCACGATCTCGAGCGTCCAGTGCTGCCAGCGAGCGACGGCGGCTGCGTACCTAAGCGCTTCATGGGCGGAGTCCGACCCGTCGACGCCGACGACGACTCGCCCCCTTTTAGGCGCCAGGCTCGGATGAGGGCCTTGGAACGATTCTTCTGTTCTGTCCATCATCGCCACCTCCTGCCCTTCCATGGTCGGAGTTTCGCTGGGGCGTTCCCAGGGCCGAAGGTCACCACCCGCAGAGGCACGCGGCACTTCGTGAAAAGGTGGCCGAAGCACAAATCCCTTCGCGAAGGGACATTCGGCCCTAGCCTTCGCGTCTGGGCTGAGGCATTCTCAGCGTCAGGGAGGTCCGTTGATGCCGCACATCCTGTCTGCCCTCGTGAACCTGAACCACCCTGGCCATTACCTGCACTGGGGTGCTGTCCAGATCTCGGTCGCCAATCTGATCGTCATCCTGCTCATGCTCGTGACGTTCGTGCTGGCCCTGGTGCTGCCGTTCCCGCATGGGAAGGCAGCAAGCCGGCGCGACGCCAAGGCCCCGGCCACCACGCCGACCGGTGAGCAGGCAGATGGGAGCACCGAGCCATGACGGTGACGAGCACGGAGCCGAAGGTCGCCGTCTCGCCGAACGACCGACCTACGTGGACGGGACGGTTCCGTGCCAGGGCCGTCGGGACGTTTCCGCCGGAAAAGCTGCTCCCGGACCGCCAACCCACCTATGTCGCCTCCTGGATCTACATCTTCGGAGCATTGACGCTGGCGGCCTTCGGCGTCGTGCTGTTGTCGGGCGCCGTCCTCGCCATCGAAGGCCCGGCCTGGTGGCACAACTCGAGCGTCGGCCTTTACTTCAACTCCGCCCATCTGTGGGGCACGGAGCTCTTCTTCTTCTTCATGGTCATCCACCTGTGGGGAAAGTTCTTCATGGCGGCCTGGCGGGGTCGTCGCCGGGCCACCTGGATCACCGGCGTGCTGGCGTTCGCCATCTCGATCGCCACCGCCTTCACCGGATACCTCTCGCAACAGAACTTCGACTCCGAATGGATCGGCACACAGGCCAAGGACGGGATCAACGCCACGGGCGCTGGCGCGTTCTGGAACGTCCTGAACTTCGGCCAGATGCTGCTGTGGCACGTTCTGCTGCTGCCGCTCATCGTTGCCGTGGTCATCGGCGTTCACGTGCTCCAGGTGCGCCGCCACGGTGTCGTCCCTCCCTTTGCAACCTCTAGGGCCGTGGCGGCTGCGCCGGCCATAGCCGGGCCAGCCGCGGGAGACACCGGCTTCGGCGAGGATAAGCCCGCCGTCGGCGGGGACGGTTTTGATCTCGACGCAGGCGTTGCCGGCGACACCATCCTCGCCACCAGCGACCCGGGCGCGCTCGGCGACGCCGCCAGCAACACGGAATCTGCGACCACCGCCACGCAAGAAGGTGGGGCCACACCATGAAGACGAAGAGCTTCAACCCCGACCGCGACGTCGCCGACTGGGACGGCCCGACCGTTCGCTACGACTTGTTCAAAGAAGTCACCGTCTGCTTCGTCATCGTCCTCATTCTCGTCGCAGCGCTGTCGGCGATCTTCTCCTCGCCCGACGAGCACCCCGTCACGGTGAAGTCGTGGTCGGCGGCCGATCCGGCCGATTTCTTGCAGACGGCGATCGCCGAGCTCAGCGAGACGAGCGCGACTGGCACTTACGGTCCGCCGTACACCGCCACCTGTGGTCTCTGCCAGAAGATCGGGCCGGTTTCGCTCGAGTCGCTCGCCGGTACTCGAATCGCGATCGACACGGCGCAGGACTTCGTGATCGGCCCGCTCCTCACCCTGCCAAACGCACCCGCTCTGGACGCCGCCATCGCCACGTTCAAGGCGGCCTCGGCCAAGCAGCAGGCGAGTTGGGAATCGGCCTACGCCACCATTGCCGCCAGCCCTTCGTTCACGGGTTCCAACGTGAAAGCGGGCGCCTATGGTCCCGTGGGCCCCATGATGAGCCAGCTGCTCGCCATGGCCCGCAGCGGAGCGCTCGACGGCGCTCTGCTGGCCTCGCCCCAGCTGTACAACACCAACTACACCAAGCCCCTCCTGTTCATCCAGGACGGCGGCTACCTGGCAAGCCTGGCCGACGCCCAGAACCTGGGGGGCGACCAGTGGGGCATGATGAACGAGACGGGGAGCTACCCGGGGCAGGCGTGGCTCTGGCTCTACACGTTGTGGTACCAGGTGCCTCCAATGAACACCTCGTCCAACGGTGACGCCGAGGTGTGGGCGATCATGATGGCACTCACCCTTCTGCTCGCCCTCGTGCCCTTCATCCCGGGCCTCCGCTCGATCCCGCGCTGGACCCGTCTCTACCGCCTCGTTTGGCGAAGGCATTACCGTTCTCTCCAGTAAAGGGCAAGCCGAAAACAGCGAGGACGCCGACACATGCTGAAGGTATTTCTGCTGGACGATCATGAAGTCGTCCGCGCCGGCATCCGCGGCCTTCTCGAGGCCGAAGACGACATCGAGGTGGTGGGCGAGGCGGGAACGGCAGAGGAGGCGATCAACCGGGTACCGGCGTTGCGCCCGGACGTGGCCGTCCTCGACGTGCGGCTGCCGGACGGAGACGGAGTCGAGGTCTGCCGGGAGCTCCGCAGCCGCATGCCCGAGCTCCGCTGCCTGATGCTCACGTCCTTCGCCGACGACGACGCCCTCTTCGCCGCCATCATGGGCGGCGCCTCCGGCTACGTGCTCAAGCAGATCCGTGGCACCGACCTCGTGTCGGCGATCACTCGCGTCGGCAAGGGCGAGTCCCTCATCGACCCCACCCTCACCAAGCGGGTGCTGGACCGGCTCCGCAGCGGGCCGGAACAGGACGAGCGCCTCGCCCGCCTCTCGGATCAGGAACGGCGCATCCTCGACCTCCTCGCAGAGGGGTTGACGAATCGCCAGATCGCCGGGCGATTGTTCCTCGCCGAGAAGACGGTCAAGAACTACGTGTCGAATCTGCTCACGAAGCTCGGCATGTCGAGACGGACGGAGGCCGCCGCCTTCGCGGCGCGCATCTCCGAGCGGCAGGCAGGTCGGCGGCCCGGGCTGGACGGCTGAGCGACCTCAGCACCACGGCCATTCAGAGCCCTTCAGCCCGCAGTACCCTCGACCGGAGTATGAACCTCCGGTCCCACCTGAACCGCCGCCCGCTGCTACTGGCGGCGGCGGGGGCGGCCTGCATCTCGTCATCTGCCATCCTCGTGCAGCTCGCCGATGTCGGGGCCGCGACGACGGCATTCTTCCGCTGCCTGCTCGCACTGCCCGCACTCGGCGTGATCGCCCTGCTCGAACAGCGTCGCTACGGCCCTCGCAGCGCGTCTCAACGTGGCAAGGCAGCCGCCGCCGGAATCGCCTTCGCCGTCGACCTCGTCTTGTGGAACCACGCCATCGCCGACGTCGGTGCCGGGGTGGCGACGGTGCTCGGCAACCTCCAGGTGCTCTTCGTGGCCGTAGCCGCCTGGGCGGTCTTCTCCGAGCGGCCCTCCGGGCGCTTCCTGGCGGCTCTCCCGGTCGTGGCCGTCGGCGTTGTGCTCGCCGCCGGGATCGTGGGTGGCAGTTCCTACGGTCACCATCCCGTAGCCGGGATCCTGTACGGCGTCGGAACATCCATCGCCTATGCCGTCTTCCTCCTCGTGTTGCGCAACGTGTCTGCCGGCTCGCCTCACGTAGCAGGGCCGCTCGCCGACGCCACGGCCGGCGCTGCGGTCTCGGCCCTCGCCATCGGACTCGTCGTCGGCAGCTTGCAGTTCGCTCCCCCGTGGCCGGCCTTTGCATGGTTGCTGGCGCTGGCGATGCTCTCTCAGACCCTCGGCTGGATGCTCATCACCTCGTCACTCCCCCGCTTGCCAGCGGCGGTCTCGTCGCTCATGCTGTTGCTGCAACCGGCGGTCGCCGTGCTGCTGGCGGCCATAGTGCTCTCGCAGCACCCCACCCTCTGGCAGCTGATCGGCGCCGCCCTCGTGTGCGCAGGCGTTCTTCTGGCGGCCTGGAAGTCCGTCGCCCCGGCGGGCGATCTGGCCGTGAACCCGGTGGGTGGGCGCAGGGCGGCGACCTAGTACCGGGCCCCCCGACTCAGATGGCACACGAGGCAACTCGCACGTGCGCGCCGCCTGCCGCCGGCCTGAAAGCCCGGACAACATAAGGGTGTCGCGCTAGCGTCAGTGAGATGTGGAAGGCACCCACTCGTCGCCCGCAAGCGCCAATCGGCTGTCTTCTTGCAGTTGGCCTGACAGCGTTCTTGGCAGCGGCGTGCTCATCAGCTCAGGCGGTCTCAACGACGTCATCGACCGGCACCTCGTCGGCTGGCTCGAGCTCGACGACATCGGCGCCGGCCACGACGACGGCGCCAGCGGCGAAGACGGTGTGGTTGTGCCGGCCGCTGGCCCCGCAGGACCCCTGCACAGGGGACCTGAACACGACAGTCGTGCAAGCAGACGGCGCCAAGCTCCATCTGCCGGTGGCTCCGGCGGCGGCACCGTCGGTCGACTGCTTCTACCTCTACCCGACCGTCAGCCAGGAAACGAGCACCAACGCCAACCTCGAGGTCCAGCCGGCCGAGGTGGCCACGGCCGTCGCGCAGGCAGAGCGGTTCTCCCAAGTGTGCCGGGTGTGGGCACCCATGTACCGGCAGGAGACCCTGGCGGGGCTCGAGAAGGAAGGCCTCAGCAGCAATCCGTACACACAGATCGCCTACGCGAGCGTGCTGTCGGCCTGGCGGGACTACCTCGCCCACTACAACGACGGCCGACCGATCGTCTTCATCGGTCACTCGCAGGGGGCGGCGATGCTCATCGACCTCCTCCGCAGCCAGGTGGACCCGAGCCCGACGCTGCGAAAGCGCCTCGTGTCGGCCATCATCCTCGGCGGCAACGTCCAAGTGCCTACGGGCAAGCTCGTCGGCGGCACGTTCCGGCACATCCCCGCCTGCCAGGCGGCCAGCGAGACCGGATGTGTCATCGCCTATTCGTCCTTTGAGGGCACGCCTCCGGCTGACAGCCTGTTCGCCCGACCCGGACAGGGCGTGTCCCTGCAATCCGGCCAGACCGCACGGGCCGGCCAGCAGGTCGTCTGCGTCAACCCGTCGGCTCCTTCGGGGGGCACAGGTGCCCTCCTGCCGATCTTCCCGGCACCCAATCGCGTGCTGGCACCCTGGGTCGAGTACCCGGATCTGTACACGGCCACATGTGAATCTGCCGGCGACGCCACCTGGTTGAACATCCACGTCGTCAAGGCGACCGCCGACAACCGGCCGATCGTGAGCGACTCTCCGAACGGACCCACGTGGGGCTTGCACGACTACGACGTCAACCTCGCCCTCGGAAACCTCGTTCAGATGGTGCAGTCCGAGGTGGCGTCGCTGCCCGGCAGCTAAGGGGCGCGCAGGCGCGAAGCCGCCCCGGTTGGGACCTGATCGGTACCAGGCCCAACCGGGGCGCGGCGATCTCAGGAGACGAGCACCGCTTCGATCTCGAAGTGCAGACTGACCTTGTCGCCCACGACGACTCCACCCGTCTCCAAGGCGGCGTTGAAGTCGACGTGGAAGTCGCTGCGCAGGATCTCGCCGGTGGCGGTGAAGCCGGCACGCGTGCCGCCGAAGGGGTCCGGCCCGAAGCCGCCGAGCTCGAGAGCGAGCGAGACGGGCTTCGTGACGCCCTTCAGGGTGAGCTCCCCGTCGAGGATGAAGTCGTCGCCGTTCTGCCGGATGCCCGTCGAGCGGTACGTCATCGTGGGGTAGGTCTCCACCTCGAAGAAGTCCGCCGACCGAAGGTGGTTGTCCCGGTCGGGCTGGCCCGTGTCGATCGAGTTCAGGTCGATGCTGGCGGTCACGCTCGACTCGAGCGGGTTCTCACCGGTGACGACCTCGACCTCGTACTTCGTGAACTTCCCACGGACCTTGCTCACCATCATGTGGCGCACGCTGAATCCCACCTCGGAGTGCGTCGCATCGACATTCCAACGGCCCGCAACGTAGCCAGGCACGCTCAGCAGTGTGCTCGTTTCGCTCATGTCTTGTTTCCCTTCGTCCTAGTTGATGTAACAACCTCTAGCACCATCAACCAGGGTGACAGATCAACTATTCCCTCCGAGGGGCGGCGTCTCGTCGCACTCGCGGCGACGAGCGAGGCCAGGACGTCCTGCGAGCGCGCTGGGGCCCCTACCAGCGATCGCGATGGATGAGCTCTCCGGGCGACCGGCGGCGGGAGCGAAGATCCCGCCTGGGCGCCGCCGGATCTTCGTGACCGACGGCGACGCACCCCACCGGATCATGGTCGTCTGGGACGCCGAATTCGCGGCGGAACGCGGGGATGTCGGAGGGGATCAGCCCGAACAGGAGGGCCCCGAGCCCTTCGTCCACGGCTGCCAACAGCATCAGCAGGCAGAGAAAGCCCGTATCGACGTACCAGTACGGCACCGGCCAACGGGACTCGTCGCGATCGACCCAGCCTTTGTCCGGCAGGGCGTAGCGGTCGAGGTAGGCGTTCTTCGATGCGAGCGCCACGGCGATCAGCGGCGCCCGCTCGATGGCGGCCCGCACAGCCGGGTCCCACCCGCCACCACCCTCGGTCGGTCGCTGGGACGTCCAGAAGCGGCCGCGATCCTCCGCCGTTGTAAGCACGAGAAGGGCGTACCCCTGGCTGTAGCCGGCCGACGGCGCTCTCAGAGCAGCCGCCAGGATCCGCTCGACGGTGTCGTCGTCGACCGGCTCCTCGCTGAAGTGACGGACCATCCGGCGCCGGCGAAGGACCTCCTCGAACTCCATCGCGGGCCTCAGCCGCCCGCGAGGGCGAACGCGGCCGGCGCCGCGCCGGCACCACCCGAATGGCCTCGCCGTCCTGCTTCCGTGCGGCTCCTGCCGTCAGCCATCAGGGCGCAGCCTACCGAGTTCGCCGCGGGCGACTCGGGGGCGGCAACGATCCCGGTACGGCCGCAGGCTCGCCGTCACCCCGTGAACTCCTCGAGCGCCGTCACGAACTGGGAGGCGTCCTCGAACATCGAGGCGTAGCCGGCATCAGGCAGCTCGACTCGTTCCGATCCGGCGATCGACCTGCGGAGCAGGAGGCCGTCGGGCGCGGGAAAGACCGAGTCGTCGCTCCCGAACACGACCAGCGTGGGCACGACCACCGAACCCGTCGCATCCGCCAACGACTTGTTCGACCACAGGCCGAGCTGAAGAGCGCTCTCGTCGGCCAGGGCAGCTCGGGTGACATCATCGGGCACGGTCGATTCGATAGCTGCCAGCCAAGCGGCTTCGGCAACAGCCCCACCCGGCGGCGACAGGCCTGGCGACGAACCGGCGGATGCCGACGAGCCGCCGAAGAACGTCGCCGCCAGCGAGGCCGCAGTCGCCGTGGCCGAGTCCAGCAGGGTGGTGACGCTTGCGGCCGGCCGTGCCGCCTCGGGGCCACCTGCCGAGGAGTCGACGAGCACGAGGGACCGCTCGCTGGCGGGATGGCGCTCCGCCAGGGCGAGGGCGACCTCGCCCCCGAGGCCCCAGCCGAGCACGGTCGGCTGCGCGAGCGCCAGCGCCTGAATCAGCCCGGCCGTCTCGTCGGCCAGCCAGTCGAGCGTCATGGGCGCCAGCGCCGGCTCGGAGTAGCCGACGCCGGGAAAGTCGAACTCCGTCACGCGGTAGTGCTGTGCCAACGTCGAGAGCAGGCTCGGCTCCCACCACGCCATCGATCCGTCCTGACCCATGATGAGCAGCAGGTCCGGCCCGGATCCGAACTGCCTGAAGGCCACTTGCTCGATCGACAGGTAGCCCGGCTCGCCCGCAGCCGGCAGCGGCGCTGTGGAACGGCCAGGCGGGATGGCGACCACGGGCACGCGGCTGACGGCCCCGAGAAACGCTTCGCCGGGAACCGAGGTTCCCGCCACGGCAACCGGGGGAGGCAGCGTCGTCGTGGTGGTGGTCGAGCTCGAGGTCGAGGTCGAGTCCGCCGGAACCGAGCTCGTGGCCCCTCCCGGCGGCGAGCTGGCCCCTGCGGTGCAGCCCGTCAGCGCCAGCACGGCGCCGAGGACGCCAACGAGAACCGACCGCGTCGCCGGCAGGCTCGTCGAGACCTGCCCGACTGTGGCATCGTGTCGGCCGCGCCGGGGACGCCGGCGCCTCAGGGTGCCGGCAGTCCGGCGGGATGAGAGTGGGGTGGCGGGGTGGGATGTCTCGAGGGGAAGGTGGCCGTCGTCACGGGAGGCGGCGGCGGCATCGGCCGGGCGGAAGCACTCGCCCTCGCCGCCGAAGGCGCCGCAGTCGTCGTCAACGATCTCGGCGCTGACCTTGCGGGCCGGGAGCGGTCCTCCTCCGGCGCGACCGAGGTCGTCCGCCACATCGAGGCGGCGGGCGGTTGTGCGGTGGCCAACGGCGACGACGTCGCCAGCTACGCGGGAGCCGAGGGGATCCTGACCGATGCCCTCTCCGCCTACGGCCGCCTCGACATCGTCGTGAACAACGCCGGCATCCTTCGCGACCGCATGTCGTTCAACATGCCGGAGGAGGACTTCGACGATGTCGTGCGCGTCCACCTGAAGGGGCACTTCTCCATGGCACGGACGGCGGGGGCGTACTGGCGAGAGCGGCAGAAGGCGGGAGAGCCCGTCTCCGGCCGCATCATCAACACCACGAGCGAAGCCGGCCTCTTCGGCAGCGCCGGCCAGGCGAACTATGCCGCCGCCAAGGGCGCCATCGCCACGCTCACGATCACCCTGGCACGGGAGTACGAGCGCTTCGGTGTCACCGTGAACGCCATCGCCCCTCGCGCCCGCACTCGGATGACCACATCGGCTCTCGGGCCGCTCGAGCCCCAGCCGGGTGCCTTCGACTCCTGGGCGCCCGAGAACGTCGCCCCAGTCGTCGTATGGCTCGCGAGCGAGGCGGCCGCCGGCATCAGCGGCCAATTCTTCGTCGTCTGGGGCGGGGCCGTCCACCTCGTGGCCCCTTACACGCCCGTCGCCAGTCTGCAGCGCGAGGGCGCTTGGACCGTCAGCGAGTTGACCGAGCACCAGGACGAGCTCTTCACAGGTCGCTCGAGCGGCGTGCCGCCATTCCCCTTCGGCGCCTGAAGGTCCGGGGGCCTGCCCACCAGGTGCAGCCGCCGTTGCGACCTCGTCACTCCGCCGACTCGGGTGCGGGCCGCTTCCACCGGATCCTGGCGAGACGCTTTTCGGACACATAGCCGTTGTCGACGAACCAACGCGCCGAGCGCGTGAGGGCGTCTCGCGCCGGGCGGGAGCGGTAGCCGAGCTCGCGCCGGGCGCGCTCGTCGGAGAAGATCATCTTCGTGGTGGCCATCCTCGTGCCTTCGAGGGGCACCGACGGCGGGCGGCGGGCGATTCGCCCTTCGATCAGCTCGGAGGCGTAGGCGGCACCGAGGGCGAAGCCGGTAGGTACCCGCAGAGCCGGGCGCGGCAGGCCGGTCTCGTCGGCGAGGATCTCGAGGATCTCCCGGAACGGGAGGTTCTCCCCGCCGAGGATGTAGCTCCTGCCCTGCCGTCCCAGCTCGAGTGCGGCCACGTGCCCGGCAGCGAGATCCTCGACGTCCACGACGTTGAGCGACGTCTCCACGTAGCCCGGGATTCGGCCGTTCAGGAAGTCGAGGACGGTGCGGCCCGTCGGCGTGGGCGCTCGGTCGCGCGGGCCGACGGGCAACGTCGGCTGAACGAGGACGACAGGCAGTCCTTCCGCACCGGCGCGGAGCACCTCGTGCTCGGCGACGTACTTCGAGCGCTTGTAGCTGCCAAAGAGGTGCTCGACCCGCGGCCAATCATTCTCGGTTGCCGGCCGGCCGCTGTCGGTCCCGTCGAGCCCTATCGTCCCGACCGTGCTCGTGTAGACGACGCGCTCGCAGCCGGACTCACGGGCGGCCGCGAGGACGTTGAGTGTTCCGCCCACGTTCACGTCGTAGAACTCGTTGGCGTCGGGTACCCAGAAGCGGTAGAGGGCAGCGATGTGGAACACGACACGAGCGCCATCCACGGCCCTGCGGACACCGCTCGGATCCTTCAGGTCGACCTCGAGGCGCTCGAGGTCGAGGCCGAGGACGTTCTCCCGATCAGCTTCGGGCTGGAGGACGGCCGCCACCTGCACCCCCCGATCGAGCAGCGCCCTCGTCACCGCCGAGCCGATGAAACCGGCAGCCCCCGTCACCACGACGCGGTCTCCCGCCTCGAGCGAGAGGAACCGGGACGGCTCGTCGGCGTCAACCACGAGGCTCAGACCCGTTCCCGCTGTATGGCATTTTTTGCCAACGTCTTTCCGAACTCGAACAGCAACGACGAGTTGCGGTGAGCGTCCCCAAGGACGTCGTCGAGCGCCGCCGTGAAATAGTCCACCTCCTCCTGCCCGGCGATGAGCGGCGGGAGGAGCTTGACGATGTTGACGTTGTCAGCCGCCACCTGAGTGAGGATGCGATGGCGCTGGAAGAGGGGTGCGACGACAAGCTGCGAGAAGAGACCCTTGCGAGCGGTCTCGATCATCTTCCAGCGCGACCTCAGCCGAAGTGAGGAAGGCTCGCCGAACTCGAGGCCGATCATGAGCCCCTGGCCGCGCACCTCGCTGAAGAGCTCATAGCGCTCCACGAGGGGGGCGAGGGCGGTGGTGAAGGCTTCGCCCGTTGCCTGCGCCCGTTGCACGATGTTCTCGTCGTCGAGGGTCTGCAGCGTTGCCAACCCTGCCACCATGGCGAGCTGATTGCGTCCGAACGTCGTGGAGTGGACGACCGCTCGCTCCATCTTCGAGTAGACGCGGTCGAAGACCTCGGCCGAGCACAATGTCGCCCCCACGGGAACGTACCCGCCGGACAACGCCTTCGAGATGGTGACGATGTCCGGCTCGAGCCCATAGTGCTCGTAAGCCCAGAGCTTCCCCGTGCGCCCGAGACCGGTCTGGACCTCGTCGCAGACGAACAACGTGCCGTACTGCCGGCAAAGCGATTGCACGCCGGACCAGTAGGCGTCGTCGGCCATGTAGACGCCCTTTCCTTGGATGATCTCGACCACGAAGGCTGCCACGTCGCCCCGCCGCAGCTCGCGATCGAGCCGGTCGAGATCCCCGAAGGGCACCGAGTCGCACCCTGGGAGCAGTGGCCCGAAGCCCTGCCGGAACTCCGCTCCTCCGTTCAACGACAGCGCACCGTTGGTGAGCCCGTGGAACGAGTGATCGGCGTGCAGCACGCGGGCGCGCTTCGTGGAGTACTTGGAGAACTTGATGGCGCACTCGATCGCCTCGGCGCCGGAGTTCGAGAAGAAACACCGCTCCAAGCCTGCATGCACCCGGGCGACTAACGCCTCAGCCAGCAGTCCAGGCAGCAACGCGCAGTCGAGCTGGACGAGGTTCGGCAGGTCGGCTTCGATGGCGTCCGAGAGCGCCTTCTTGATGACCGGGTGCGATCGGCCGAGGGCGAACACCCCGAAGCCTGCCAGGAAGTCGAGGTATCGCTCGCCCGCGCGATCGTAGAGATAACAGCCCTCCCCGCGCTCGTAGAAGCGGTCCATCCCGAGGGTCTTGAGGACTTTCGCGAGCTGTGGGTTGAGGAATTCCGAGTGGAGCCGAAAGTTCTCGCCGCGACGGGCGTCCATCAATTCGCGAAGTTCGAAGCTCATCAGGCCTCCGGGTCGATGCTGGCGCGAGCGTACCGGCCGGGGCCACTCGATCCTCGCCGGCAGGCCGCACCGGTAGGCTGGGGCCATGTCAGCTACCCTCCGACAAAGTGGTCGTGGGGGCCTGGATGAAGGCGCCAACTCTCCTCTGGGCGCCGACGGGAGCAGCCACGTCGCCCCCGAGAACGTCCATGAGGTCCTCGGCCGCCACCTCCTGCTCGACGGCTACCCGATGGTGCTCGATACGGCCAAGAGCCACGGCTCGTGGATCGTCGACGCCCGCGACGGCACGCAATACCTGGACTTCTACACCTTCTTCGCCTCCTCGCCCCTTGGCCTCAACCCGACCGGGCTCGCCGACGACCCCGGCTTCATGGCCAAGTTGGCCGAGATCGCCGCCAACAAACCGGCGAACTCAGACTTTCAGACCACGCAGCTCGCCGAGTTCGTGGAGACCTTCACCCGCGTCCTCGGCGACCCGGACCTCCCTCATCTGTTCTTCATCGAGGGCGGCGCCCTCGCCGTCGAGAACGCCATCAAGGTCGCCTTCGACTGGAAGTCCCGGCGCAACGAGGCAGCCGGACGGTCGCCCGAGCTCGGCACGGCCGTCCTGCACCTGCGGTACGCCTTCCACGGTCGCAGCGGCTACACGCTCTCGCTCACGAACACCGACCCCGTCAAAGTCGACCGCTTCCCCAAGTTCGACTGGCCGCGCATCTCCTCCCCGGCGATCACCTTTCCCTTGTCGGAGAACCTCGCCAGCCTCGAGGGCCTCGAGGCCGTCGCCGTGGCAGAGGCCACGGCCGCCTTCGAGGCCCACCCGCACGACATCGCCTGCTTCGTGGTCGAACCGATCCAGGCGGAGGGGGGCGACCGACACCTGCGGGCGGAGTTCCTGCAGGCGATGCAGGCGCTCTGTCACCGCCACGAAGCCCTCTTCGTGCTCGACGAGGTACAGACCGGCTGCGGTGTGACCGGGACGCCCTGGTGCTACCAGCAGCTCGGCCTCGAGCCGGATGTGGTCGCTTTTGCCAAGAAGGTTCAGGTCGGCGGCCTGATGGCCGGGCGCCGCGTGACCGAGGAGCCGCTCAATGTCTTCCAGGTGCCGAGCCGCATCAACTCGACGTGGAGCGGCAACCTCACCGACATGGTTCGCTCCACCCGGCTGTTGGAGCTGATCGAGTCCACCGGGGCGATCGCCAACGCCGCCGAGGTCGGCGCCCACCTGCTCGAGCGCCTCCATGAGCTGCAGACCGAGCTGCCGGCCGTCGTGTCGAACGCCCGCGGCCGTGGGCTGCTCGCGGCCATCGACCTCCCTTCTGCCGAGGTCCGCAACGACGTGCTCACGTCGCTCCGCTCGACCGAACACGTGCTGGCGCTGTCCTGCGGCGAGCGCACCCTGCGCTTCCGGCCCGCCCTCTCGATCACGACGCAAGAGATCGACCACGGGTGCGATGCCCTCGGTCGGGTCCTTCGCAAGCTGGAGGCCTGAGCGTGACGGAGAGCTGCTCTTCGATCATCGCCGGCAAGGTCACCGACGACGACAGCGGTGGGCACCTGCGCTCCACGAACCCCGCCCGCTTGAGCGACGTCGTCGCCGATGTCGCTCTCGGTGATGCCACCACCTTTGTCGAGTCCTGCCGGATCGCCAAGGCCAGCCAGCCCGCCTGGTCGAGGGTGCCCGCCCCCATCCGCGGTCGCGTCATCGCCGAGATCGGGCGGCTCGTCGAGGCGAACGCCGAGACGCTCGCCCGTCTTGTCACCCGAGAGGTCGGCAAGCCGTACGCCGAATCCCTCGGTGAAGTGCAGGAGATCGTCGACACGTGTGACTTCTTCCTCGGAGAAGGGCGCCGCCTCTACGGCGAGACCGTGCCCTCCGAGATGCACGACAAGGCGCTGTTCACCTTCCGCACGCCGGTAGGCGCACTCGCCATCATCACGGCCGGCAACTTCCCCGTAGCCGTGCCGTCGTGGTATCTCGTGCCCGCCCTGTTGTGCGGCAACACGGTCGTGTGGAAGCCGGCCGAGTACTCCGCCGCCATCGCAACCGCCCTCTACGAGCTCTTCGTGGCAGGTGGCCTGCCGGAGGGCGCCATCAACCTCGTCCTCGCCGAGGGTGCGGCCACCTTCGCCGGCCTCGAACTGGGGCTGACAGAGGGGGTCGTCGACAAGGTCGGCTTCACCGGATCGTCGGCCGTCGGTTCCCGCATCGGCGAGCTGACCGGCCGCCACCTGCAGACCGCCTGCCTCGAGCTCGGCGGGAAGAACCCCATGGTGATCATGCCCGACGCCGACATCGAGCTCGCTGTCGAAGGTGCGCTCTTCTCCGGCTTTGGCACGGCCGGGCAGCGCTGCACGTCCCTCGGCACGGCCATCGTGCACGAGGGGCGGCACGACGAGTTCCTCGACCGGCTCGCCGCCCGGCTGGAGAGGGCGGCCATCGGCGACCCGAACGAGGCGGTCCTGTACGGCCCAATGCTCGACGAGCGGTTCGCCTCGCGCTTCGACGAGTACCTCGGCGAGCTGATCGAGCCGCACCACCGCCTCCTCGGGAGCAGCGCTACCGGACGGATCACCTCCGCAACGCCGCGTGCAGGCTTCCTCGGCGACCCGGACGAGGGCGTCTTCTGCCATCCGACGATCGTTGACGGCGTCCGTCTCGACGACGCCATCGTGCGGACCGAGACCTTCGGCCCCATGATCGGAGTCGCCTCCTTCTCGGACTTCGACGAGGCCATGGCACTCGCCAACCGCTCAGGCTTCGGGCTCTCCTCGGCGATCTACACGGAATCTCCCAGGACAGCCTTCGCCTTCCGAGAGCGCATCAGTGCCGGCATGGTGAGCGTCAACAACTCGACGTCGGGGGCGGAGGCCCACCTGCCCTTCGGCGGAAACGGACGCTCCGGCAACGGCAGCCGGCAGAGCGGCAAGTGGGTACTCGACCAGATGACGCGCTGGCAGTCGATGAACTGGGACTACTCGGGCCACCTGCAAAAGGCCCAGATGGACACGGATGCGGTGAGCGCCGATCGGGGTTTTCGACTGTCGGACTGAGCCTCTCGAAGCGCCCGTCAACCGGCCTTCGTCGAACCGGTGGGTGGACGTGAGGTGCCGGTGTAGGGGTGCGACATCGGGCCGATGGCTTCGAGGTCGACCTCGACCAGATAGGGCTTGGCGGCCGACAGGCCGTCGCGAACGGCTTTGCCGAACTCGGCCGACGTCGCCACGCGCACGGCCGGGACTCCGAGGGCGCCCGCCAGCGACACGAAATCGGGCGAGCCGAGCTCGACGCCGATGCGCCCGTCCCCCTCGCCGTACTGCTTGTCCTGGATGTTTCGCAGGATGCCGTAGCCGCCGTCGCAGAAAACGAGGACGACGACGGGGAGCTGCTCGGTCGCCAGTGTCGCCAGCTCGGCGGCCGTCAGCATGACGCCGCCGTCTCCCGCCATGAGCACGACGTGTTGCGGCGAGCCCTCAGCGGAAGCGGCCGCCGCCCCGGCCCCGACGGCGTGGGCAAGGCCGAGCCCGATGGCGAAGCCGTTGGGCATGACGGATCGCCGCGAGCGTGCCACCGGGAGCAGACGGTTTCCCCAGGTATAGGCGGGGATGGTGCTGTCCTTGACGACGACGGTCTCGGGCCCGATGGCGGCGCTGAGTTCGTCGAGCAGGCCTTCCTGCGCGCCGACGACGTGCCGCAGTCTCGAGCGAGCCGCCGCCGTCGCCTCAGCCACGCGCCCGGGCCAGCGGCCTCCGCTCTCCGCAGGCACGTCCGCCTCGTCGAGGGCGGCCGAGAGCGCCCGCAGAGCAGCCTTGGCATCACCGCCTAGGGCGACCGTGGGCTCGTAGTTGCGAGCCGGACGGTCCGGCACGATATCGACCTGGATGATGGTGGCGGGAAGCTCCATCTTCCAGTTCTCGGTGTTCGGGCCCTGATAGCGGGTCCCGACGACGATCATTAGGTCCGCCTCCTTGCACAGGGCGCGGACGTCAGGGTCCCAGGGGAGGTTGCCGATGCAGGCAACGTCGTCCTCGGCGAGGACGCCGCGGCCGTTCGGGCTCGTGAGGAGACCGGCGCCGAGCCGGTGGACGAGCTGGGCGACCTCCGCCTCTGCTCCGGCCGACACCGCCCCTCCGCCCGCCCAGACGAGCGGCCGCCGGCTTGCACGTACGAGGGCGGCGGCACGCGCCAGGCCCGCAGGATCCGTGGCGGCCGCCTCCGCCGGAGCCAGCAGCCGTGCGAGCAGTCCGCTCTCCATGGGGGCTGCCTCGGCGTACTGCAGGTCGATGGGCAGCTCTAGGCTCACGGGTCCTTGCGGTGCCGACACGGCCTCCGAGATCGCCGTCGCCACCACGGCGGCGATGTCGTCGACCGATTCGGCCCGGTAGACCGACTTCGAGAGAGACGCCAGCATGGCCGGCTGGTCCGGGACCTCGTGGATGAAACCCCGGCCGGCGTCCAGATACCTCGTCTCCACCTGCCCTGTCAGATGGAGGACGGGCGAACCGGAGACAAACGCCTCCAGCAGGCCGCCCATGGCATTGGCTGCTCCCGGGCCTGTCGAGGTGATGAAGACACCCAGCTTGCCCGTCACGCGGGCGTAGGCGTCTGCCGCCCCGGCAGCTGCCTGCTCGTGACGCACGGTGATCGCCCGGATCGTCCGCCTCCGCCGGAGTGAGTCGTAGACAGGAAGGTTGTGCACGCTCGGGATGCCGAAGACGACCGAGACGCCGGCCTGCTCGAGTACGTCGATGACGGCGTCGCCGCCGGTGTGCTGATCCATGGCCGGTTTCTCCTCGTTGTGGCGCCACCGTAGCGAGGCCGCCGACCACGAGCATCCCCGGCTTTGACACAGCCTCGTCGTATCGTGACCTCCATGGCTCCATCCGACGGTCGGGAGGGCGATTTCTGCTTCGTTCACGCCGCTGACCTGCATCTCGACACCCCCTTCAAGGGAATCGGGGAGACGGCACCCGTCGTCGCCGAAGCCTTGCGCGAGGCCTCTCTGGAGGCCTTCGACAACCTCGTGGCTCTCTGCCTCGAGCGCCGAGCCGCCTTCCTGCTCATCGCCGGCGACGTCTACGACGGGCCGGATCGGGGCATCCGCGCCCAGCTGCGGTTCCGGGACGGGCTCGGCCGCCTCTCGGAGGCAGGGATCTCCGCCTTCGTCGTCCACGGCAACCACGACCCCGTCGAATCGGGCTGGGCGGCCGTCGCCAGCTGGCCTCCCCTCGTGACGATCTTCGGCACCGACGGCGTCGGAGCGGTCCCCGTGCGTCGGGACGGGCACGAGCTCGCTGTCGTGCAGGGAATCTCCTACTGGCGGCGGGACGTGCGGGAGAACCTGGCGCTGCGTTTCTCGCCCACCGAGGGGCGTGGGCTGCAGATCGGTCTCCTGCACTGCAACGTCAGCGGGGCGCCGGAGGGCCACGAGGAGTACAGCCCCTGCTCCCTCGACGACCTCCGCGGGGCCGGTCTCGACTATTGGGCGCTCGGGCACGTCCACTCCCGCCTCGTGATGAGCGGCCGGCCTCATGGGGATGAGCCCTGGGTTGTCTATCCGGGCAACCTGCAGGGCCGAAGCCCGAAGGCGAGCGAGCTGGGGGCGAAGGGCGCCTTCGTCGTCGAGGTCGCGGGCGGGCGCGTCGCCGGCGTCGAGTTCGTGGCATGCGATCGGATCCGCTATGCGTCCGTCGATGTCGATCTCACGCCGTTGTCGTCGGTTGAGGCGGTGCGGGACGCCCTGGCCGAGGCGGCCCAGGACGAACTCGCCTCGGCGGAGGGTCGTTCGATCGTCGTTCGCGCCAGGCTCAGCGGTCGGAGCGAGGTGCACGCAGCCCTGCAGGGCGAGCGGGCCGTGCCCGAGCTCCTCGTGTCCTTGCGGGACGAGTTCCGCCCGCTCGGGCCATGGTGCTGGTGGGATCGGATCGAGGATGACAGCGCCGGGCTCCTCGACCTCGGACGGCTGCGGGCCGGATCCGACTTCGCCGCCGACCTCATCTGCGTGGCCGAGGAGCTGGCGGCTTCGTGCGCCGGTCCCTCGCTCTCCCTCGGGCTCGAGGCAGAGCTGCCCGCCGCGCTGCTGGACGACATCACCGCCACGCTGCCGAAAGCACTCCGAATCCGCGCGATGGCGGCGAGCCCGTCGGCTCGAGAGCTGTTGTCAGCAGGTCTCATGACGGCCCTCGACGAGCTCGGGGCGGACGAGAGCCTTGTCGGGGCGGGTCACTGACATGCGCCTCTCGTCGTTCCACATCGACGGCTTCGGAGCGCTCGCCGGCACGGCTGCGGAGGAGATCACTCCCGGGCTCGTCGTCGTGCTCGGTCCGAACGAAGCGGGCAAATCGACTCTCTTCGACTTCTTGAGCGGTGTCCTGTTCGGCTTCCCGAGTCGGAAGGACAGCCCGAGGTTCCATGCCCCGGTTCGAGGCGGGCGCCACGGGGGACGCGTGGGCTTCGTCGACGACTCCGGCGGGCGCTGGGTCGTGGAGCGGCATGCCGGAGCCCAGCGTGGCCTCGAGGTGCGGCTCCCCGACGGGTCAGAGGGCGACGAGCGCAGCCTCTCGCGCGCCCTCGCGGGTGCGAGCGCCGCTTTGTTCGAGGCCGTCTTCGCCGTCGGTCTTGACGACCTCGGTCACATGAAGAACCTCGAGAGCGACGAAGTCCGCGAGCTGTTGTTCGCTGCCAGCATCCTCGGGCAGCGACGGACGGCGACGAAGGCGATGAAGCACCTCGCTGAGGTGCGCGACGAGCTCGCACGCCCCCGGCGCGAGGATGCCACCGCCAACCGCCTCGCCGCCCAGCTCGAGCAGGTGCGGGCGGAGCTGACGAGCGCTCGCCAGGAGGCTGCCAGGTACGAGGGCCTGCAACACCAAGCAGCCGCCGCCGACGACGAGCTGGCGGCGATGCGCCGGCAACTGAAGGCGCTCAGGGACAACGAGCGCGAGCTCGAGGTCTTGGCGGGCTGCTGGCAGCACTTCCGGCGGGCGGAGACGGCCGAGGAAGAGCTCAGAGCGCTACCGCCACCCGGCCATGGCGCCGCCCTCCTGGAGCAGGGCGCTGCGATACGCGAGCTCGCCGACGAGCGCTCGGGTCACTTCGAGCGGGTCGAGAAGCTCGCCGAGCTGCAGCAGCAGCGCCGCTCGATCGAGATCTCGATCGAGCGGCGCCTCTCGGTGATGGGCCCGGGCTGGACACGGGAGCAGGCGGCGGGGGCGCCCGACCCGGACATCCTGGCGGAGAACGCTCGTGGCGCCCGCGAACGTCTCAACACACTGCGGACAGGCGTGGCATCCGCCCAGGCCGTCCTCGCGCAGGCCGAACACCTGCTGCGAGCAGCCGGCGGCGCGACGACCACGGATGTCGTCCCCGACCGTCGCCAGCTCGAAGAGCTCACGACAGCCACCTCCGAGCTACGCGAGCGCCTCGGTGAAGCCGAGCGCCTGCAACTCGAGGTGCTCGCCGACGAGCGGTCACTCGCCCTCGATCGCTCCGCGAGGGCCGCCCACGACCGCGCCGGCCGCTCCGCCGCCCTGGCGCTCCTCGTCTGTGGGCTGGCCGTCTGCGTGCTCGGCGTCGCCCTCATCGCCGGCGGCCAGCGGGGCCCTGCCGGGGCGGCCGGCGCCGTCGGCCTCGTTCTCCTGGCCGCAGGCGGGCTCGTGTGGCGAGCTCGAGGGCGCCATGGCGCCCGGGGCGATACCGGCTCGGCAGCGGCGGGCGCCGGCTCGGCGCCGGCGTCGGCTCGAGCCGCCACCGAGCGAGCCATGATGCTGGAGCGCACCCGCGCCCGAATCGAGGTCTTGGCAAGCGAGCTCGGCCTCGGCCTGCCGGCATCCCGAGTGGATCTCGACCGCTTGGCGGCCACGCTGCAACGCCAGTCGGAGCGGCGCCGCCAGCTCGACGATCAGGTGGCTGCGCGAGCAGAGGCGGAAGCCCGCGTGGCGACGGCGGCCGAGGCCGTCCGCCAGGCGATCGGCGCCCTCAGCGATGAGCAGGACGCCCACGAAGCCTGGTGCGCCGGCCATGGCTTCGCCGCGACGGGCCGGCCCGACGCCGCCCTCGAGGCCATCGCCGAGCTGGCCGAGCTACGGGAGCGGTTGCAGGACCTCGGCCGCATCGAGAAGGGCATCGCCGACCTCGAGCCCTCCGTCACCTCGTTCGAGACTCGCTGTCACCGCCTCTTCGAGGCGATCGGGCCGGCGCTCATCGGCGAGAGCCCAACGGTCGTCGCCACCGTCGGGGGGACCGCTCCCGGCGTGCCCGCGGAAGTCACTCTGATCGAGCTGGTACGGCGCCTCGAGGAGGCCATCGGCCTCGACGCCCGGCGGTCCGCACTCAGGCGGGAGGCCTCGGAGGCGGAGAGCGCCCTCGAGACCGCCCTCGGCGCCGGCGAGACGGGCGAGCGATTGCGGTCGAAGCTCGCCGGCGGCGACGTGCTCGCCTGGTCGAGCGAGCGGGAGGCGCTGGAGCCGGCGATCCACCGTCTCGAGCAGGCTGAGGAGGACACCGTCCGCCGTCACCAGTCCCTCGCCGAGGAGATGCGACGGCTGGCGACCTCCGACCGCATTGCCGACCTCGAACGCCGCCAGGAGGCCCTCGAGGTTGAGCTCGATGCGACCCTGCATCGCTACCTCGTGCTCGGCGCCGCCCGGGCGCTGTTGCAGCGGACGCTCGGGCGCCATGAGAGGGAGCGGCAGCCGGCGGTCGTCGCCAGGGCGGCTGCCCACTTCGCCCGCGTCACCGGCGGCCGCTACGTCGGCCTGCTCGCCGACGCCGGCATCGACGGGCGCCAGACGATTCGGGTCCTGTCGACGACGGGGGAGGCCATCGACGCCACCAGCCTCAGCCGGGGCACGATCGAGCAGCTCTACCTCTGCTTGCGGCTCGGGCTGGCGGACTCCTTCGCGGAGCGGTCGGTGTCCCTCCCCATCGTGCTCGACGACGTGCTCGTGAACTTCGATCCCGAGCGGGCAACCACAGTTGCCGCCGAGCTGGCAGAGACTGCCCGGTCGCATCAGGTCGTGTTTCTCACCTGTCACCCCCATCTCGCCGAGACGGTCTTGCGGGCGGCGGGCCAGTCTCAGGTGGAGTCGCAGCTCATCCAGCTCGGACGCCTCGGAGAGCCCGCCGGAAAGGTCGAGCAGCTCGCACTGGCCGCTCTGGCGGCCTTGCCCGACCTTCCTTCGCACACCGCCGAGGCCGACGAGGCGGAGACCCCGGCCGCCGAGCGCCAACTGCCGACCCTGCGGCCCGCCGTTGGCGAGACCCCTCGGAGCTCGTGACGCCCGTTGTATCGTCCCGCATGGCCCACACACGACAGGAGTGGCGCGACGCCATGTTCCGGCGCGCAGACGAGGCCGAGCGGCCGAGGGCGGCGGCCGTGACGTTGTCGGGTTTCGCCGGTGCCATCCTGCTCGTGGCGGGCTGGAACGGCGGGCACATCCACAACCGCCTCCTCGTTGCCCTCGGAGCAGCCCTGCTGCTCGCCTGCCTGGTGCAGTTCGCCCTCTTCGTGCTCGGGCGGCTCCGCCGCTCGCCCTAGCCGGGCACACGGGCGGGGCGGGCTAGAAATGAGTGAGGCAGTACGGCGGACGGTCATTGGCGAACATCCGGCTCATCTTCGCCACGGAGCCCTCCGACAGCTGCCGGATGCGGCCGACCTCGGCAAGGGCCAGCGGCGAGACTCCCCCGAGGTAGACGCTCGCGAGGGCGGAGACGTCCAGCTCGACGTCGGCCGGGCGCGGTGTGGACGACACCTCGGCGAGCCCCCAGTCCTCCGCGACCACGAGGCGGTAGCGACCTGAGTTCCAGGGGCAGAAGTGGTCGTCCAGGTCGACAACGAGATCGCCGGCGGTGGCGTAGCGCCGGGCCGCCAGGCACCTCGCTGCGTCGACGAGACGGATCCAGGCATGGTCGCCCGAGAACGTGCAGCGGAGCTGGCGAGGTTCGGCGAGCAGCCACTTGATCGGCTCGTCGACAGGCCGGCTGCGAGCCACCAGCTCGGCCGTGAGATCGACCCCGAGGAGGAAGTCCCACAGCGCCACGTAGGACCCCGGCGTGAGGGCGCACAGCTCGTGCACGAGCACGCGGCGGGGACCGTGATGGGCAGGTGGCTCGATCGGGGCGACCTCGTAGGCGACGTAGCCGTCGAGACGACCCGCCTCCTCGAAGACGGCATAGAAGCGCCGGCCGAGGTCCTCTCCGCCCGGTTCGCCGAGGGCGCCGAGGTAGTCGATCTCCGCACGCGCGAGCTCGCCGGCGCGTGTCGGCCAGTAGGCGGCGTAGATCGCCGGGAACGCCTCTGCAGCCTCGTCACGAAGGATCAGCCGCACTTGTCCGGAGGCGAAGTCCCCGACGGGGCGAGCGAGCCGGGCGACACGCTTGTCGAGGGTGTAGGTCGAGCCGAACGTGGCCTGCCCGTAGCCGAAACGCCCGTAGATGCCACCCTCGCTCGCCGTCAGCACCGCTGCCGCCTCGCCGCGGCCCCGGATGTCGTCGAGCTGGTAGCGCATCAACGCGCGGAGACGCCCTTGCCTCCGGTGCGACGGCGTGACGGCGACCGCCACGACCACGGCGGTCGGCACACCTCCGAGGCCGGGGACGGTCATCACGCTCGCCTCCGAGGCGGCCGTGCCGACGGGGACACCGTCGTGGCGGGAGGCGGCCACACGATCAAGGGTCATCACTTTCCTGATGAGCTCCTCGACGCCCCTCGACATGCGGGCGCCGAAGGCGGCCGCGTCGATGCCGAAGAACGCATCGATCTCGCCCTCCCGCAGGGGACTCACCGGCGGGAGGGAGGGGCGGCTCACGTCATCGGGGGCCATGCGGCGAGTCTGTCACGATCGACACCGGCCGCAGACACACGGCCGGAGTGGCTCAGGCGTCCGGCTGCGGGTTGGCTTGCCGCTCGTGCTCGATCGTCTTGCGGATGAGGTCCACGCGGACCTCGCTCGCATTCACGTCCTCGCCCTGCTCGGCGAAGAGCGCCTGGCGATCGGCCTCGGCCTCGGCGGCGGCGCCCGAGTCGGCGGCGGCCAGGCGTGCCTCGATACCCTCGGCCACGAGGCGCTCGGCTTCGGCCACGAGGGCCTCCACCATCTGATCCTCCGGCACGACGCGGACGATCTGACCCTTGATGAACAGGTGGCCGCGCTTGCGGCCGGCGGCGATGCCGAGATCGGCCTCGCGCGCCTCGCCAGGGCCGTTCACGACGCAGCCCATGACGGCCACCTGGATGGGCAGGTTGCGGTTCTCGAGAGCCGCCTGCGCCGCCTTGGCGACGCCGATGACGTCGATCTCCGCCCGGCCGCAGGACGGGCAGGCGATGAGGTCGAGGTTCTTGCGCTCGCGCAGGCCGAGCGCCTCCAGCAACTGCCGACCGGCGCGGGCCTCCTCGACCGGATCGGCCGTGAGCGAGTAGCGGATCGTGTCCCCGATGCCTTCGGCAAGCAGGGTGGCGATGCCGGCGGTCGCCTTCAGCAGGCCGGCCGGCGGCGGGCCCGCCTCCGTGACGCCGAGATGGAGGGGGTGATCGAACGTCTCGGAGGCGAGGCGGTAGGACTCGATCATGAGCGGCACGTTGGAGGCCTTCACGGAGATCTTGACGTCATGGAAGTCGACTTCCTCGAAGTAGGCGAGCTCCATGCGAGCCGACTCGACGAGCGCCTCCGGCGTCGCCCCTCCGTAGCGCTTGTACAAGTCGGGGTGCAATGACCCCGCATTCACGCCGATGCGGATGGGGACGCCCCGGTCGCGAGCTTCGGCGGCGATCTGCTTGATCTCCTCCGGCTTGCGCAAGTTGCCGGGGTTGAGGCGCAGCCCGTGCACCCCTGCCTCGAGCGCCGCCAGGGCCATCTCGTGATGGAAGTGCACGTCGGCCACGATGGGAACAGGAGAGCGGGGCACGATCCTCGCCAGCCCCTCGGCGGCTGCCTGCTCGTTGCAGGTGCAGCGCACGATGTCCGCCCCTGCGGCGGCGAGTGCGTACACCTGTGCGAGGGTGGCGTCCACGTCGGCCGTCTTCGTGATCGTCATCGACTGGACGGTGATGGGAGCGCCTCCGCCGACGGCGACGTTACCGACCCTGATCTGACGTGTCTTTCGGCGTTCGGATGTCGCAACCGCAGGTCGTGCCATACGCTGAGACTATCGGCCCTGGGGCTCGCATCCGGAGGCGGCCTGGGCACCCACCTCGCCACTCGGGGCGGAGGACCCGGCGGTCACGACCGCTAGCCGCCGCTCAGGTGCACCGGTTGGAGGATGTTCGAGTAGAGCGCCCCGATCCCGACGATCACGATGAACGCCAGGAAGATGTACGAGAAGGGCAGCAGCTTGGCGACGTCGGCGTGATAGGGGCGCCCGCGGCGAGAACGGAGCCGCTCGTAGACGGCAATCGCCACGTGGCCGCCGTCGAGCGGCAACATGGGCAGGAGGTTGACGATCCCGACGAACAGGTTGACGAAGGCCAGGAAGACGAAGAGGGAGGACAGGCCGAGGCTGTAGAGCTGTGAGCCCAGTTGCACGGCACCGAGGATGGAGACGATCTGGCCCTGGGAGGACCCGCCACCAGAGCCCGTCGTCCCACCGGCGGCGGCGCACGGGTTGCTCGGCGCCTTCGTCCCGCTGCCAGCCGAGGCCACCTGGTGGCCGAAGGCCCGCAGACCGCTCAGGGAGAAGAAGTGACCGAGGCCCCCGAAGGTGGCGCTCACGAGCGAGCCGAAGTTGCTCGCCGCCTTCGGGATCGAGTCGAACGGGCCGTAGGCGACCTGCTTCGTCACGGAGAGCTCGACGCCGATCTCTCCTTTGGTGTGATGCTTGACGACGCCACCCGAGCACGACGACGCCTGAAGGCCGGTCGGAACGACCACGAGGTGCACGAGGCGGCCGCGCCGACGCACGACAACGTGGAGGGCCTTGCCGGCGCTCGGAGCGATGACGGCGGTCAGCGAGGAGAAAGTCGGCGTCGGGTGGCCGTTGATGGACACGAAGGTGTCACCCGGTTCGATTCCGGCCCTCGCCGCCGGCCCGGAGCGGCCGTCGATCTTGAACAGGCTGGACACCGTCGGGGCGCTCGTCACGGGGATGCCGAGGAAGGCGAAGACCGACCACAGCAGGGCGAGGGCGAGCAGGAAGTGGACGAGCGAGCCGGCGCTCGCAACGAGCACCCGCCTCGGAAAGCTCGACTGCCGGTAGCTGCGCGGCTCGTCCTCCTCGGCGACGTCCTCCAGCATCGTCATCCCGACGATCTTCACGTATCCGCCTGCCGGGATCGCCTTCACCCCGTAGGTCGTCTCCCCTCGGACGACCGCCCACAACCGCGGACCGAAGCCGAGGAAGTACTCCGTCACCTTCATGCCGCTCCACTTCGCTGTGGCGAAGTGACCGAGCTCGTGCAGCATGACCATGGCGAAGATGGCCAGCACGACGACGAGGACGCCGACGGCGTGAAAGGCGACGGCGACGAGCACGAAACCGAGCACGACGACGAGCAGCTTGGCCAGCGCCGGCCCTAGCTTCGTGACCGGACCGCCCTCGGCTGCACCGCCGCCGCCGGCGGCGACGCTCAAGCGGCCCTCTCCCGCCGATCGACCGCCGTCTGAGCGAACGATCGCGCCTCGGCGTCGACCGCCAGCACGTCCTGCACGCTCAACAGCTTTGTCGAGACGTGAGCCCCGAGGGTGTCGGCCACCACTTCGGCTATCCCTCCCCACTGCAGGCGACCCTGGAGGAAGGCGGCGACGGCCACCTCGTTGGCGGCGTTCAGGCAGGCCGGGGCGCTCTCGCCCGCACGCCCGGCCGCGTAGGCGAGGCCGATGCAGCCGAAGGTCTCGTAGTCGGGCGGCTCGAACTCGAGTTGGTTCGGCTGCGTCCAGTCGAGCGCCCCGAAGGCGGCATCGAGGCGCCGCGGGTAACCGAGGGCATAGCCGATCGGGAGGCGCATGTCGGGGTTCGACAGCTGGGCAAGCGTCGCCCCGTCGCGGAACTCGACCATCGAGTGCACGATCGACTGGGGATGGATCACGATGTCGATCTGGTCATAGGGCAGGCCGAAGAGCTCGTGCGCCTCGAGCACTTCGAGACCCTTGTTCATGAGCGTGGAGGAGTCCACCGTGATCTTGGGGCCCATCTTCCATGTCGGGTGCGCCAGCGCCTCGGCCACACTGACGTTGGCGAGCTGCTCCAGCCGCCGTCCCCGGAAGGGTCCGCCGCTCGCCGTGAGGACGATGCGGGCGACGTCCGCAGCCGACGTCCCCAGGCACTGGTGGATGGCGCAGTGCTCAGAGTCGACCGGGATCAGCTCGGCTCCCGGCGTCGCCCGGGCAGCCTGCACGACGGGTGCCCCGGCCACGAGGGACTCCTTGTTGGCAAGCGCCAGGCGTCGACCGGCCGCGAGCGCAGCCACCGTGACGTCGAGGCCGGCGAAGCCGACGACGGCGTTCAAGACGACCTCGCCCGCCTCGGCGAGGGAGGCGAGGGCACCGGGACCCGCCCGGACCTCGGTGCCTGGCGGCACGGAGGCCCGCAGCTCGGCCTCGAGGGAGGCATCGGCGATCGCCACGACGCCGGGGCGCCAACGCCGCGCTTGCTCGCAGAGAGCGGCCACCGATGAGCCGCTCCCGAGGGCGGCCACCTCGAAGCGGTCCGGCGCGGCCGCCACCACCTCCAAGGCCTGGGTGCCGATCGATCCCGTCGAGCCGGCGATGACGACGGTACGGAGTGAGCTCATGCCTGCTCCCTCAACCGTGGATGAGCCGTACGAGGCAGTACGTGGCTGGGAGTACGAACAGGAGGGCGTCGATCCGGTCGAGAAGGCCGCCGTGCGCTGGCAGGAGCGTCCCCATGTCCTTCACCCCGATGTCCCGCTTGATCATGGACTCGGCAAGGTCTCCGAGCGGGGCGAAGACGGCGACGACCAGGCCGAGCTCGAGGGCGTGCGGGACGGTCCAGGGGTGCAAATGGCTCACCACGGCCACCGAGAGGGCGACGGCAGCGAAACACCCGCCCGCCAGGCCCTCCACCGTCTTGTTCGGGCTGATCGAGGGTGCCAGCGGCCGCTTGCCGATCCAACTGCCGAAGGCGTAGCCGCCGACGTCATAGGAGACCGTGGCGACGATCGCCCCGAACAGGTAGGCGAGGCCATGGCGGTGTGGGAAGGCGCGAGGATCGATCAGCAGGCTGGCGAAGCTCCCCAGCAGCCCGATCCACGCCCACCCCATCACGGTGGCAGCGAAGTTGGCGACGGGCGACCGTCGCGAGATGCCGAAGACGTACCAGCAGAGGGTGGCGATGACGAGGGAGGCGCCGACGAGGAGGATCGCCTGCGAGCCCTTCAGATAGCCGGCGACGGACACGGCGGCGACGGCGAGGAGGCCTAACAGCACCGCCGGCCGGTAACGCGCCCTCCGCATGGCCTGGTAGCACTCTGCGGCGGAGACCACGAGCACGACGGTGACGAGGGCGAGGACGGCGCTCGATCCCGCCAGGAAGATAAGCACGACGGCAGCGCCCACAGCCAACCCCGTGAGGGTGGCGATCACGGGGTTGCGCCTCGAGGAGGCCGGGGCCGTCGCAGCCGAAGCGGCGTGCGCCGGAAGGGTCGGGGCGGCGGAGGCGGCGGGCGGGCGGGGCTGCCTCTCGTGGCGCGCACCGCCCGCAGCAGACGCCCGCGCCCGATGGGTTCCCCGGCGCGCTCGCCGTGGAGCACTCGCCCTCGCCGGAGGCGTTGGCTCTTCCTCCTCGACCGAGGGCGGCTCCGGAGGACTCTCCTCGACACCGCTGACTGACTCACGCTCGTACACGGGCTCGGAGGACGCCTCCCAGCCCTCCTCCTCCTCCTCGGGTGCACCCTCCTCCTCGGGCGCGACCTCGAGCTGCCGGCCGGTGCTCGTGACCGGCCCGATCTCGTCGAAGGCGAACGGGTCCGGCTCGTTGATGGAGAGGCCGTGGTCGGCGACGGAGGTGCCTTCTTGGACGATCTCGGCGAAGGTCAGATCGTCGTCGTCCCAGTCGGCCTCGACCTCGCGCCAAACCGGGCCCGGGTAGGAGGGAGCCGGCTCGGCCAGGGGGTCCTCGAGGAGCACTCGAGGCACTTCCCGCGTGGGCGGGTCTCGCCAGTCGGGCAGGGCGGGCGACGTCGCCTCGCCCGCGGTCGCTGGCAGGGAGTCGTCGAGCTCCTCCCAGGGTCGAGCTGCCTCGGGATCGAGCGGGTCCGAGGCGCCCGGGTCGGGCATCCAGTCGGCAAAGGCCGGATCGCCCTCCTCTCCGCCCGCCGCCGGGACGAGTCCGGCGGCAACGCCTGCCTCGACACCCTCGATGCGAGCGCGGGCGTGCATGGGCCGGCGCGAGTACACGCCGGCAGGAGCCGAGTCAGCTCCCGCGGGGTCGTGATCCCCCTCGGGCTCATCGCCGACGTCGCCGAGGTGGCCATCGCTGCCTGGATCGATGGTGTAGGCCTCGGGACGGTCGTCTCGATCTTCCAAAATGTGGACTCCCTCACGACATGAGCCGAGATGAGCGCTCAGAGTTCGAGCAGCTCCTTCTCCTTGGTTGCCAGCAGACGCTCGATCTCGGCGATCATCTCATGCGTCACTTTCTCGAGTTCCTTCTCCGCCCGGTCAAGCTCGTCCGACGAGATGTCGCCGTCCTTTTCGAGCGCCTCGAGGTCGTGGCGGGTGGCGCGGCGGACGTTGCGGGCGGCCACGCGGGCCTCCTCCGCCCGGTGGCGGACGACTCGCACGAGCTCCTTGCGCCGCTCCGTCGTCAGCTCGGGAAACACCAAGCGGATCACCGTTCCGTCGTTCGACGGGTTGATGCCGAGGTCCGAGGCGGCGATGGCCTTCTCGATGGCCTTCAGGGCGCCTTTGTCGTACGGCGACACGACGAGCACGCGGGGCTCGGGCACGCTGAAGCCGGCCAGCTGTTGCAGGGGGGTCTCCGATCCGTAGTAGTCCACGCGGAGCTTCTCGATGAGCGCCGGAGCGGCCCGGCCGGTCCTCACCGTGGCGAAGTCGGCCCTGGCGTGGTCGACCGCCTTGCGCATCCGGTCCCGACACTCCTCGAGCGCCGCCTGGATGAGCTCGCCCGCCTCGCTGGTCACGAGATCAGCGTACCTATCCGCTCGCCCGCGAGGGCGGCCCGGATGTTGCCCGGCTGCATGATGTCGAACACGAGGATCGGGATGGAATTGTCCCGGCAGAACGTGATGGCGGTCAGATCCATGACCCGCAGATCGCGGGAAACGACCTCCATGAAGCCGATCTCCTCGTAGCGGACGGCGTCCGCCTCGAGGCGGGGATCGGCGCTGTAGACGCCGTCCACGCCTGAGTGGGTGCCTTTCATGATGGCGTCCGCCTCGATCTCGGCCGCCCGCAGGGCTGCCGGGGTATCGGTCGTGAAATACGGGCTCCCCATGCCGGCGGCAAGGATGACGACACGCCCCTTCTCGAGGTGGCGGATCGCCCGCCGTCGGATGTAGGGCTCGCACACCTCGGCCATGTGGACGGCCGAGAGGACGCGGGTCGGCTGACCCTCGCGCTCGATGGCATCTTGCAGCGCAAGGGCGTTGATCACCGTCGCCAGCATTCCCATCGTGTCCGACGTCGCCCTGTCCATGCCTTCGCCGGCGCCGGTCGTGCCTCGCCAGATGTTGCCGCCGCCGACGACGACGGCCATCTCGACCGCGAACTCTGCACGAGCGGCGGCGATCTCCCGGGCGAGGCGGGCCACCGTGGCGGCGTCGATGGTCTCGTCAGAAGCGGCGCTCGCGAGTGCCTCACCGGAGAGCTTGAGGACGACGCGCCGCCAGCGGGGCGACACGGTTGCCCCGCTCATCTGAGCGATCGGCGCGTCGGCCATCTCAGGCGCCGACGACAACCTGCGCGAACCGTCGGAGCTCGACGTTGCCGTTGGCGCGAAGGAGGTCGGCGATGGTCTGCTTCTCGTCTCTCACGTAGGGCTGCTCGAGCAGGCACCGCTCCTTGAACCAGCCGTTCAAGCGACCTTCGATGATCTTGGGCAGGGCTGCGTCCGGCTTGCCCTCGTTGCGGGCGATCGCCTCCACCGTCTGACGCTCGGCCGCCACGATCTCCTCGGGCACGTCCTCACGGCGGAGGTACTCCGGTCGGGTGAAAGCAACGTGGACGGCGATGTCATGGGCGAGCTCCGGCGTCCCGCCGGCGAGCTCGACGAGGACGGCGTTCACGCCGCGACCGTTTTGGATGTGCTGGTAGCTGCCGATGACGGAGCCGACCGGCGCCTCGAAGCGCCTCGTCTGCCCGATGGCGATGTTCTCCTTCAGCGTGACGGCGAGCTTCTCCACCCGCTCAGCCTGGGCCTCGAGCGCTCCCTCGCCGCCGGCTGCCAGCTCGGCGGCCAGCTCGTCGACGAGCTGAACGAACTCTGCGGACTTGGCCACGAAGTCCGTCTCGCACTCAAGCGCCACGATGGCGCCGACGAGCCCTTCGACGACGACGGCGACGGCCCCTTCCTGCCGCTGCCGGTCCTCCCGCTTGCGGGCGCTGATCTTGCCTTGCTCACGCAGCCACTGCTCGGCCTTCTCGAGGTCGCCGTTGCACTCCTGGAGTGCTTCCCGGCAGTCGAGGATGCCGGCGCCCGTGCGCTTGCGAAGCTCGGCAACTTCCTTCGCTGTAAACGATGCCACTTCAACCCTCCGTCAACGTATTTGTCTCAACTTCGCCCGCGCCCCCGTCACCGTCGATCCCGCTGCCACCGACTGCATCGCCCTCTAACTCACCGGCCGGTGTCGCAGGCTCGGCCGCAGGTGCCGCAACCTCAGCCGCAGGGGCCTCGGCCGGCACCTCAGCAGCTGCGGCAGCCTCTGCAGCTGCAGGCTCGGCAACAACCTCCGGAGCCGAAGTCTCCGCGGCCGCCGGTGTGGCACCGGCGTCGGTTTCGGCGCCGGGGCCAGCACCAGCGTCCGCGTCAGAGGAGGGGGTTTCGGCGCCGGTGCCAGCACCAGCGTCCGCGTCAGAGGAGGGGGTTTCGGAACCCGCGCCAGGCAGCGGCCCCGCCGGCACCGCGTCCCCGATACGCGGTCCGCCCGACTCGACGAGCGCCCGCCGCGAGGCGATGAAACGGCCTTCGGCGACGGCGTCGGCGATCACTCGGCACATGAGACGGCCCGCCCGGATGGCGTCGTCGTTGCCGGGGATGACGTAGTCGATGACGTCGGGGTCACAGTTCGTGTCGACGACGGCCACAACGGGCATGCGGAGCTTGTTCGCCTCCGTGACGGCGATGTGCTCCTTCTTCGTGTCGATGACGAAGATGGCGTCCGGCGGGCGCTGCAGTCGCCGGATACCGCCGAGGTTGCGCTCCAGCTTCTCGAGCTCGCGCTGGTGCTGCAGCGCCTCCTTCTTCGGCATCGCATCGAAGTCTCCGGCGGCCCGCGCCGCCTCCAGCTCCTGCAGCTTGCGGACGCGGCCGGCGACGGTCTGGAAGTTCGTGAGCATGCCGCCGAGCCAGCGCTGGTTGACGTAGGGCATGCCGCAGGCAACGGCGAATTCCGCCACCGGGTCCTGGGTCTGCTTCTTCGTTCCGACGAACATGATCGTGCCGCCACCGGCCACGAGGTCACGGACGAAGGCGTAGGCGGTGTTGACGCGTTGCAGGGTCTGGTTGAGATCGATGATGTAGATGCCGTTGCGCTCGCCGAAGATGAAACGCTTCATCTTCGGGTTCCAGCGACGAGTCTGGTGGCCGAAATGGACCCCGGCCTCGAGCATCTGCTTCATCGTGACGACGGCCACGGTTCATGTCCTCCCGGCGGTTGCGCTGATCCGGGCACGGCGCCGATGCGGCGACCGCGGGTGTACCCGGACGAGACTTCGATCAATGGTGTGAGGTCCGGACGAACCCCAGCCACAGATCGTAGCCGCTGCGGCGGGAGGCCCTGTACGCCCGAGCGGCTCCGCCATGGCTCCCGAGCGGGGCTTCAGGGTCGTGATCAGGAGATCTGATCGCGCAACTTGTGGCGGAGCTGGTGAACGGCCTTCGTGTGGATCTGGCAGGCGCGGCTCTCGGTCACCCCGAGGATCTCCCCGATCTCGGACAGGTTCAACCGCTCGTAGTAGTAGAGGGTGAGCACGGTGCGCTCCCGGTCGGCCAAGCTGGCGATGGCGCGGGCGACGAGGCGGCGGGTCTCCTGCAGCTCGAGACGCGCCCCCGGACCCTCGTCGCTGTCGGCGATCGTGTCGCCGAGCGTGCGGAACCCCTGCCCACCGGTGAAGAGGACCTCGTCCAGCTGGAGCACGCTGGCGCGGGTGGTTTGGCGCAGCAGGGCGTCGAGCTCCTGCTGGGAGATGCCGAGCTCGACCGCCAGCTCCTCGTCGGTGGGCGAGCGCTGCAACTTGTGCTCGAGCTTGGTGTAGGCCTGATCGGCGGCCCGCGCCTTTGCCCGCACCGATCTCGGCACCCAGTCGATCGATCGCAGCTCGTCGAGGATGGCGCCGCGGATGCGGGGAACGGCGTAGGTCTCGAACTTGAAACCGCGCTCGGGGTCGAACTTCTCGATGGCGTCGATGAGCCCGAGGATGCCGTAGCTGACGAGGTCGGCGCCGTCGAGCGTGTCCGGCAGCCGCGAGAGCACGCGGCCGGACACGAACTTCACGAGTGGCGAGTAGTGCAGGATGAGGCGGTCCCGGGTAGCTCGATCGCCCACGGCCTTGTACTCGGCCCAGAGCTGCTCGACCGTCTCCACGCGATCGACGCTCACGGGGGTCATGCCCTCGGGTGAGCGCTGCGATAGGCGCCCACCAAACGCTCGGTCGAGACGTGCGTGTAGACCTCGGTCGTGCGCAAGCTGGCGTGGCCGAGCAGCTCCTGCACCACGCGAAGGTCCGCCCCGCCGTCGAGGAGGTGGGTGGCGTACGTGTGCCGGATGGCGTGCGGGTGCGTGGGGACGGGCGAGCGGCGGTCGAGGACGCGGCGAACATCTCTCGGAGTCATGCGCCGGCCCCGCCAGTTGAGGAAGACCGCCGTCGCCACAGTGGCGGCGGCGGCACCGGCTCCGACGGCACGCGAGGTGTCGGCGGCTGCGGGCGACAGGAAGGAGTCCCGGCCGCTCGCGAGGTAGGCGGCGAGCGCCTGCACGCTTGGCTCGCTCAGCGGCACGCGGCGCTCTTTGGAGCCCTTGCCCCAGACGGTGACCGAGCGAGCGGGCAGGTCGAGGCTCGTCAGGTCGAGCCCGCACAGCTCGGCGACACGCAGCCCGCTGCCGTACAGCAGCTCGAGGAGGGCGTCGTCCCGCAACCGGCGCGCAGGTTCGGCCTCGTCGGCCGCCCGGGGAGCATCCAGCAACTCCTCCACCTCGGCTGGGGAGAGAACCCGCGGCAGGCGTGCCTCGCCCGCTGGGGCGCTCAACCGACGCGACGGGTCCGAGGTGATGACCCCGGTGCGACGCAGCCAGGCGAAGTAGCAGCGCAGGGCGGAGGCCTTACGGGCGATGCTGCGACGGGCGTAGCGGCGAGTGTTCAAGAACGCGAGGTATCGCCGCAGCACCAAGCGATCAACGCTCTCCGGGCCTTCCGAGCCAGCGCGTTCCAGCCACTCGAGAAAGCCGGCCACATCTCCCTCGTAAGCCTTCCGTGTGGCCGGCGACTGCCCGGCAAGCGAGCGCACGAACCCATCGAGCTCGAAGCCCATCGCCTCAAACGGTACTTCCTCGTCGGCCTGGCCGGGGTCTTCCCCCCTCAACAGGGCCTCGAACGCGCATTGGGTCGCGTTGTAGGGGAAGATGGGGGTATGGCAAGCCGCATACTGCTAGTCGAAGACGACGAGCGAATCCGCACCTCGATGCGCCTTTCACTCGAGGACGAGGGCTACGACGTGGAGGAGACCGAGAGCGGCGAGGACGCCCTTGAGGCCCATGCCCGTTCGCTCGTCGGCCAGAGCTTCGAGCTCATCGTGGTCGACATCATGCTGCCCGGCATGGACGGCTTCGCCTGCTGTCGCGAGCTGCGCAAGGTGAGCAGCGTGCCCATCATCATGGTGACCGCCCTCACCGACACCACGCACGTCGTCGCCGGCCTGGAGGCCGGCGCGGACGACTACGTGACGAAACCCTTCGAACCGAAAGAGCTCGCCGCCCGCATTCGCGCCCTGCTCCGACGGGCGCGGGCTACCGACGGCGGTCCGGTCTCGCTCGTGTTCGGGGACCTCGAGATCATGCCGGAGGCAGGTGTCGTGCGCAGCCAAGGCGAGGAGGTGCACCTCACGCGCACCGAGTTCCTCCTGCTGTGTGAGCTGGCGGCCAACTCCGGCAAGGTGCTCTCGCGCGAGCAGCTGCTGGAGCGCGTCTGGAGCTACGACTACTTCGGCGACGGCCGGCTCGTCGACGTCCACGTCCGGCGGCTGCGGACCAAAGTCGAGAAGGACCCGAGCGATCCCCGGCACGTCCTCACCGTCCGCGGTCTCGGGTACAAGCTGGCACCGTGATCCGGGCGGGGCCCGCAGAGGCCCGGCGCGCCGGACCGAAAGACGGCGCCGGCAGCTCCGACCAAGCGGGTCGGAGATCCGCGCAGAGCCATGGGATCAGTCGCCGGCCGAGGCGCCACCTCGGCCTGGCGGCTCGTGTCACCACGACCTTCGCCCTCGGTGCGCTCGTGCTCTCGGGCGCCCTCGCATCGATCACGTACTTCTCCGTCCGATCCTCCCTCATCAGCCAGGAGAAGTCCTCGCTGGCGCACGAGGCGATCGCCAACGCCGAAGCGGTCAAGGCCCAGATCGAGGTGGCCCACCCGTACATCCCGAGTGCTCTGGCTTCGGTGAATGGGGCCCGCGGAGCCGAATCGATCCTCGAGGAGGCGGACGAGTGGTACCCCTCCTCCGCCTCGGTGGGCGAGAACGACGTCCCGTCGAAGCTTCGCTTGCTCGTGTCCAACGACCACCTCGCTGAGCAGGTCGTGGAAGTCGCCGGCGCACCGGTGCTCATCGTCGGCGTGCCCTTCCGCACGCCCGCCGAACACGTGGCCTACTTCCAGATCTTCAACATCTCCCAGTTGGCCGGTACCCTCCGCACGCTTCTCGGTGCGCTCATCCTGGCGGCGGGCGTCACGACCCTCGGGGGTGCCATCGTCGGCCGCTGGGGCGCCCGCCGCGCCCTTCGCCCCCTCCGTCAGACGGCGCAAGCGGCCCTGTCCATCGCCGGCGGCCAGCTCGACACGCGCCTGGAGAGCGACGCCTATTCAGACCTTGCCGTCCTGACGTCGGCCTTCAACAAGATGGCCGACGGCTTGCAGGAACGCATCGAGCGGGAAGCCCGCTTCACCTCCGACGTCAACCACGAACTGCGCTCTCCCCTGACGACGGTGGCGACCGCTCTCTCGGTCCTGGAGGGGCGCCGGCAGGAACTGCCCGAACGCGCCCAGAAAGCCCTCGACTTACTCAGTGCGGAGGTGCGGCGCTTCCGCCGTCTCGTCGACGACCTCTTGGAGATCTCCCGCCTCGATGCCGGGCTCGGCGACGTGAACCGCGAGGAGGTGTCGCTCGGGCCACTCGTCGAACACACGGTGGCGGCGACTCCTCATCCGGTCCTCATCGACATCCCGCCCACCGTGGGAGAACGACGGGTCGTGGTTGACAAGCTGCGCTTCGAGCGAGTGATGGCGAACCTTCTCGAGAACGCCGACCGCTACGCGGGCGGAGCCACCCGGGTCGTCGCCGACGCCGACGACCGCTGGGCACGGGTGGCGGTGGAGGATCGTGGGCCAGGCGTCCCGCCGGAGGAGCGGGTGCGCATCTTCGATCGCTTCTCCCGCGGCACGAGCGGGCGGCGGCGCGGTGCAGGGGACGGCACCGGGCTCGGGCTCGCCATCGTCGCCGAGCACGCCCGCCTCCTCGGCGGACGAGTCTGGGTCGAGACGAACGGCACGCGGGGGGCGCGATTCGTCGTGCAACTTCCGGTGCAGCCGGTGTCGGAGCCGGAGTCGAACGGGCCGGCCCCGAGACGGACCGCCCGCAAGCCGGTCTCGATGCGGTCGACAAGCAGACAGGCAGCAGCGGCTGATCCGCCGTCTGCCCGCCCGGAGGCACGCGAGCCGGAGGGACGCGAGGCGACGGGGCGCGAGGCGACGGGGCGCGAGCCGGCGAGACGCCAGCCGGAGGGACGCGAGGCGACGGGGCGCGAGCCGGCGGGGCAGGACCGATGACAGGGGCGACGCCGGCGGTCGTCGGTGCGCTCGGCCGGTGGGCCACCGCCCGCCGGCGGGCGCCCGCGCGGCGGATGGCGCTCGCGGCTGCCCTGGGCGTCACGGCCCTGCTGGCGAGTGCCTGCGGCATACCGTATTCCGCCACGCCGCAAGCGCTTGGCGTGCCGCTGCCCGCGCAGCTGACGAACCCGACAGTCGCCACGCCGGCGAAGTCGTCAGGGGCGGCTCCCTCGAAAGGCGTCCCTGTCTCCTTCTACTACATAAAAGGCCCGTTGTCCCTGCTCACGCCGTTGTTTCCTCCACAGGAGGTTGCGGCCCCCGTCACGCTGTCCGCAGTGCTGCGGATACTCGAAACCGGACCCCCCAGCGCCGACCAGGGCGCCGGCGCCACCACCGCCTTCCCGCCGGGGTCGGACATCCGCGCCCTGCCCACCGTCCGTCGAGTCGCTCACATCGAGCTCGATCAACAGTACGAGACGGCCGGTCTGCAAGAGGCGGTCCTCGAGCTCGGCCAGATCGTCTACACGGTGTTGGGAACTCCGTCGCTCGGGCTGAAGGCCGTGCAGTTCTACTTCGACGGATCCCCCATCCAGGTCGTGAACGGGAACGGGGGCCTCGTGTCAGGAACGGTGAACGAAGCCACCTACTGCGTCAAGGCCGTCAGCGGCTGCCCGAAGCTCCCGAACCAGCGACCTCGCTCCCCCGGCTAGCCCGCCCCCTGCGGGCCCACCCCGGTCAGCCTCAGGCTTCGATCCGGTCCAGCCTCGACTCCCAGGCGAGCCGGGGTGCGTCCGACCAGAGCCGCTCGAGGTCGTAGAAGGCCCTCGCCTCGTCGCTGAAGACGTGGACGACGAAGTCGCCGTAGTCCATGAGGACCCAGCGGGCGTCGTCCAAGCCCTCGATGGCCCTCGGCGACTGTCCGCCGTTGCCCTTCACCTGGCGCTCGACTTCCTCGGCGATGGCGCGCACCTGGCGGTCGTTGCTCCCGCTCGAGATCACGAAGTAGTCCGTGATGGCGATCAAATCACCTACCTCGATTACCACGGTGGGCTCGATGGTCTTGGCTGACGCTGCGCCGGCCGCGACGGTGACAAGATCGGTGGTCAACGGGGCCACTCACCTCCTGGACTCGGGCATCCGCCCGGAGAGCACATCATTCCTCGACAACATACAGGGAGCGTTCCCGCAACAGGCGGATGGCTTCGACGGGAACGAGGAAGTCGAGCGGGCGACCCGTGGCAGCCCGGTCGCGCAGGTCCGTGCTCGAGATCTCGAGGTCGGGGATCTCGACGACGCTGAGATCCCAGCCCTTCAGCTGCGTGGGGTCGACGATGACCGCCCCGGGGCGGTTGACGACCACGAGGTGGAGCCGGCCGCGCAGCTCGTCAATTCGCTCCCAGGTGTCGAGGGTGCCCGCCACGTCCGCCCCGATGACGAGGTAGAGCTCGGCCCCGGGGTGGCGCCCCTCCAGCTCCTCGACCGTGTCGGCCGTGTAGGAGGGGCCGCCGCGGTCGATCTCGATGGCAGACGCCTCGACCCCCGGGCAGCTGCTGACGGCCGCCTCCACGAGGGCGAGGCGGTCGAGGGCCGGCGTCACCGGCCGCGCCTCCAGCTTCTGCCACGGCTCGTTGGCGACCACGAGGAGTACGCGGTCGAGGGCCATCTCGTAGCGGACATTCACGGCCGCCACGAGATGGCCCACGTGCACCGGGTCGAAGGTCCCCCCGAGGATGCCGATCCGGGGCGGGGGCGCCTCAGGCACCGGCGAGGCGGGCGACGACGGGGGCGAAGGCGTCCACGTCGGCCCCGTGCAACACCCAGTAGGACAAGCCCATCTCCTCCCTGCGCTCGAGCAGCGTCTCGACGACCTCGTCCTCCGTGCCGACAAGGACTGTCGACGATGCCGCCACGTCGGCCGCCGGGTAGCCCATGAGGGCCGCCATCTCCTCGGCGACGACCGCCTTCGGCCTGCCGATCTGGGCGACAAAGACGAGGCTCTGGAGCTCGAGGTCGCCGAAGCGCCCACCGGCTGCCTCCTTGATCCAGCCGATGCGCTCGGTGTAGGCGGCCGGCGTCGTGCTGGCGATCGACTCGGCGTCGATGGCGCCCGAGGCGAGGCGAGGGTTGACGCCGATGATGTCGGCCTGCTCGACGGCGAGCCGGAGCACCCGCCGGCTGCCGCCTCCGATGAGGAGCTGAGGCCCGCCAGGCGTGTGCGGCTTCGGCAGGCAGGTCGCCCCCGAGAGCTCGTAGTGCTCGCCCGAGAAGCTCACGGTCTCACCCGTCCAGAGCCTGCGCAAGAGCTGCACGCTCTCCTCGAGGCGGCTCACGCGCTTTGCCGGGGCGTCATAGGCGAGGCCCGCCTGGTCGTAGTCGGTGCGCAACCAGCCGGCGCCAAGGCCGACCTCGAGGCGGCCTTCGGACACGAGGTCGAGCGTGGCGAGCTCTTTGGCGAGGACGAGAGGATGCCGGTAGTCGTTGTCGAGCACGAGGGAGCCGACCTTCAGCTGGCGGGTCGCCTCGGCTGCCACCGTGAGGGCGACGAGCGGGCCCCACTCGTCGCCGAAGTGGTCGGGGATGAACATCGTCGAGTAGCCGAGGTCCTCGAGCTGACGGGCGCGTTCTCGCCAGGCCGCGCCGTCGGCGGCGTTCGAGTACTGCACCCCGAATCGAAACGGTCGCATCCGGCGAGGCTAACCGTGTCCTCGTCGCCCCGGCGGCCTCTAACCTTGCGGCATGGACAGCGTCGGAACGAGACAGGACACGGGCGCCCGACCGTGGCACCCGGCCTCGTGGCGGGCCTACGAGGCCACGCAACTCCCGATCTGGCCCGACGCCGCCGTCGCCGACGAAGTCCACGCCGAGCTGCGGAAGCTGCCTCCCCTCGTGTTCGCCGGCGAGGCACGCCGCCTGACGCGCGCGCTCGCCCAGGTGGCCGACGGGCGGGCCTTCCTCCTGCAGGCGGGCGATTGCGCCGAGTCCTTCGACGACTTCTCTGCCGACTCCATCCGGGACAAGCTGAAGGTCATCCTGCAGATGGCGGTCGTGCTCACCTACGGCTCGGGGGTCCCGGTGCTGAAGGTCGGGCGCATCGCCGGCCAGTTCGCCAAGCCGCGCTCCTCGCCGACCGAGCGCGTGGGCGATCTCGAGCTGCCGGCCTTCCGCGGCCACATCGTGAACGACGACGTCCCCATCCCCTCCGCCCGCGTGCCCGACCCCCGGCGGATGCTGAGGGCCTACCACCAGTCCGCCTCGACCCTCAACCTGCTCAGGGCATTCACGAAGGGAGGCTTTGCCGACCTCTCGCAGGTGCACTCCTGGAACCAGCAGTTCGTCGCCTCGAGCTCCGAGGGCCGCCGTTACGAGGCGATCGCCGAGGAGATCGACCGGGCGATGCGTTTCATGAAGGCCTGCGGTGTCGACCTCACCACCGACTCCCCCATCCACCAGGTCGACCTCTTTACGAGCCATGAGGCCCTCCTGCTCGACTACGAGGAGTGCCTGACGCGGCAGGACTCGCTCACGGGCGACTGGTACGACTGCTCTGCCCACCTGCTCTGGATCGGCGAGCGCACCCACCAGATCGACAGCGCCCACGTCGAGTTCGCCCGCGGTATCGGCAACCCCATCGCCGTGAAGCTGGGCCCATCGAGCGACCCCGGCGAGGTGGTGCGGCTCTGCGAGCATCTCAACCCGTCCCGGCTGCCCGGACGGCTGACGCTCGTGAGCCGCATGGGCGTCGATCAGGTCCGCTCCGCCCTCCGGCCGCTCGTGCAGGCGGTGGCGGACGCCGGGCACGTGGTCACCTGGGCGTGCGACCCGATGCACGGCAACACCTTCGCGAGCGAGTCGGGGCGCAAGACCCGCCACTTCGACGACGTGCTGGGCGAGATTCACGGTTTCTTCGAAGTGCACCGATCGATCGGCAGCTGGCCGGGCGGTGTCCACGTCGAGCTCACGGGTGACGACGTGACCGAATGCCTTGGCGGCATCGGGGACATCCTCGAGGAGCAGCTGCCGTTGCGCTACACGACAACATGCGACCCCCGCCTCAACGCCCGGCAGTCGATCGACCTGGCCTTCCGGGTGGCGGAGCTGCTGCGCGCCCGCTGAGGGCACCGCCGCCGGGTCCGCCCGCCCATCGAGCTGGTGCGCGCCCTTGCGTGCTCGATGTGATCAAAGTGGAACTTGTGCTTCCTGTGACCTACAATTCCGCGGCCGAACCGCCGAGGGGGGCTGCACGACCGCGATGTGGATGAGAACTCGGCACTTGCGCAGACGGCCGGAGGCATGGGTCGCCGCCGGAGGTCGCCAGCCCATCGGTCGCACGGCCGCCGGCGTGCTCCTCATCGTCTTCGTCGTGGCGGCCTGGCTCACGACGGCGGCGACGGCGGCGGCGGCCGCTCCCGCCTCGCCCGCCACGCACGTCTCCCACGCCTCCTACGCCTCCCACGCCTCCGGCAGCGCCCGCAAGCGGCATGTGAGCGCCGCCTACAGCTACGACCTCGTGACGGCCCTCGGCGCCGTCTACAACTTCGGTGGCGCCGGCTGGTACGGCGAGGAGACATCGCAGCACCTGGCGGCCCCGATCGTGGGTATGGCCGTCACCCCCGACGGCCGCGGCTACTGGCTCGTGGGAGCAGACGGCTCGGTCTTCAACCTCGGTGACGCCGTCTCGTACGGGTCGCTTGCGAGCGAGGTGCTCGGCGACTGGCAGCAGATCATCGCCCTCGTGCCGACGGCCGACGGGAAGGGCTACTGGCTCGTCAACGACTCCGGCGCCGTCACCCCCTTCGGAGACGCCGGCCCCATCAACTCCGGACAGCCCCTGCCCGCCAGGGATCTCGACACGCCGATCGTCTCGGTCGCCATCGCCCCCGGGGGCACGGGCGCCTGGTTCACCGACGCAGGCGGCCACGTGTACGTCTCCGGCGAGGCTCCCTGGCTCGGTTCGCATGTACGCAACAACGTCGATCCGATCGTCTCCATCGCCGCCACCCCGGCCGGTCTCGGATACTGGCTGGTGAACTCCGCCGGGCGGGTGTGGGCATTCGGTGATGCCACCTCCGGCAGGGTTGCACCCAGGACGCTGGCCGGGAGCGTGGTCGGCATGATCCCGGCGGAGAACCGACTGGGCTACTGGGTGGCGACCTCGGCCGGCGCCATCGTCAGCGGGGGCGACGCCAAGGCCCGCTCAGGCCCCGCCGGCGGCGCCCTCACGGCCGTCGTCGGCATCGCCGCCGCCCGCCAGGTCGACCCGCTGCCGTTGCCGCAAGGTGCGGTCGGCTACGACATCAACTGGCCGCAGTGCCGCTCACCGGGATCGTCCCAGGCCGGCACGCTGCCCGGGCCTCCAGGAGACGCTTCCGGCACGACGGCGTACTCGATCGCCGTCGTCGGGGTCGATGGCTGGGCGGCCGACGACTACAACAGCTGCCTGGCAGCCGAGGTCGCCTGGGCGCAACGCGCCGTCTACCCCACACCGTCCTCAGGGTCGGGGGCGCCGCCGTACGACCTCTATCTGTTCCTCAACTCGCCGTCGCCCGACGCCACGATCGACCAGCGCGGGCCGGGAGGCACGTGCTCGAAGCTCTCCGGGGCGGCCAGGAAGTCGTGCCTCGCCTACAACTACGGCTACAACTCGGCCGTCGACGCCGTGAATTACGCCGCCTCACAGGGCGCCCACTCCGAGCTGTGGTGGCTCGACATCGAGAACGACACGTGCGCCCCGGGCGAGTGGAACGACGAGCCAAACGGCAGGTGGTGGTCCTGCGACCGCGCGCTCAACGCCGAGACGATCCAGGGCGCCCTCGACTCGCTCCGCTCCCTCGGCATCACCCCCGGCATCTACTGCACGGCCGTCCAGTGGACGGGCATCACCCATAGCTACATCCCGACCGGGGGCTCCCCCCTGATCTGGATTGCCGGCGCCGCCTGGACGTCCCCGCCCTACCCGAAAAAGTCCGGCTACCCCGGGCTGGGGGCGACGACGCCGTTCTGTACCGAGTCGCAGTACTGGTTCGCCGGCGGGACCCCTGTCATGTTGCAGGAGACACCCGGGCCCAACGGCTACCGCTACGACCCCGACGTCGCCTGCTGAGCCGCACGCCGCCGGGTCACTCCGTCTCGAATTGCACCCAATCCGGCGCCGGGATGCGCAGCCCGTCCGCCTCCGCCCACCGCTGGGTGTCGAGATGGCCGCCGTCGTTGTAGCGCACGAGCCACCAGCGCACGCCCGTCCAGGCCCACTCCGTGATGGAGGAGTTGTCCGGATGGCCGCGTAGCCCGGCGCCGTGGTCCGAGAGCCCGAGGAAACGCACCATGGATGCCCCGATGATGCCCCCGTGCGCCGCCACGACGGCGAGCTGTCCGGGGTGGTGCCCCATGACGTCGTACAAGGCCGCCTCCGCCCGATCGAGAAACCCGACCCACGACTCGCCACCGGGCGCCATCTCCCGCTCAGGGTCGTCGCCAGGCTTCATGGCGCCGTAGCGGGCCTCATAGGCCGACCAGGTCATCCCGTCGGCCTCGCCGACATGGCGCTCGCAGAGATCGCACGTCTGGCGGACTTCGAGGCCGCCGAGAGCAGGCGCCAGGATCTCCGCCGTCTCTACGGCACGGGGCAGGATGCTCGAGTAGAGCGCCACGGCGCCCTCGAGCTCCTTCGTGCGGCGCAGCCGGGTGGCGAGCGCGGCCACTTGGCGGCGGCCGTGGTCGGTGAGGCCCTTGCAGCTGAGGTGCCCGGCGACAACATCCTCCAGGTTGCTGACGGCCTCACCATGGCGGATGATGACGAGCCTCGATCCGGCGACGAGCTCCGGGCGGATCGGACGGGACATCACTCGCAGGCTACCGACCAAGCGTGACACCATCCCCCTGTGGATCCTTCCCGCTCGGAGCCGGCACTCGACTCGCAGGAACTCGAGCGGCTGCGCGCCGCCCGTGTCTACGACCCCGGCGCGCCGGACGCCGAAGGGCGGCTCGCCCTCTTCGAGCACCTCGTCGCCGTCGGCGCCACCGTCGAGCAGATGATCGAGGCAGACGCCAGCGGACGTCTGCGCTCACTCGGCGGGGACCTCATCCTCTACGACATCGGCGAACCCAAGACCGTCCAAGAGGTGGCCGAGCTCGCTGCCATCTCGGTCGGGGACGTCCTCCGCATCCGCATGGCGACCGGCTTTGCCCACGACGAGACGTCGCTCCTGCCCGCCTGGACCGCCGAGGACATGGCAGGCTTCACGTCCGCCGGTGCCGTCTTCGGCGAGGCGGCCATTCTCGCCTTCAGCCGCGTCATGGGCGCCTCGGCGTCACGCATTGCCGAAGCTGCCCTCGGACTGTTCCTGACCGAGGTGGAGCAGCATTTCAGCGCCCCGGGCGTGACCGAATTGCAGCAGGCGCTCGCCGTCGAGCAGGCGAGCGCCTCCTTCGAGGGGATATCGCGCATCTTCACGCACCTGCTTCGCGAGCACCTCATGCTGGCGATCCGCCGCCAGCGGGCCATGACGAGCCGCTCTGGCGCCGTCGGCGTCGGCGTCTGCGTCGGCTTCGTCGACCTCGCGGGCTCGACGGAGTGGGCGGCGGCGCTCGAGCTGCGGGCGCAGGCGGACGCCATCGCCCGCTTCGAGTCGCTCGCATGGGACACCGCCACGAGCCACGACGGCAGGATCGTCAAGCTCATCGGGGACGAAGTGATGTTCACGGCGACCGATCCCCTCGAAGCCTGCAGGGTCGCCCTCGAGCTGTGCGCCGCCGTCGAGGTGGAGCCGTCGCTGCCCTCGGCCCGTGGTGCCGTCGGCTACGGCGACGTCGTCCACCGGGACGGCGACTGTTTCGGCCCCCTCGTCCACCTCGTGGCCCGCGCCGTAAAGGCGGCCGCCGTCGGTGACGTCGTGGTCACGCGACGGCTCCGCGACGAGTGCGAGGCGCGGGTGCCGGGAGCGCTCTGCTTCGATGACTTCGGCAGCTGCACCCTGCGGGGAATCGACCATGCGGTCGAGCTCTACTCCGCTCGGCCGAGCGGCGCCTGAAAGCGGCGCCTTCCTCAGACGAGGTGCTCGACGAAGCCCTCCAGCTGCCGGAGGTTGCGACACTCGTAAACGCCATCGCAGAACTGGGCGTACTGCTCGACGATGGAGTCCCCGCTCCCCCAGTACGATCGCGGCTCGGGGTTGAGCCAGTAGACGTGGCGGGCACGATGGCGGAGCTCCTTTACGACCCACGCCTCGGGTGAGTGGTAGTTCGAGCGGGCGTCACCGAGCAGGATGATGCTCGTCTTCGGGCCGACATCCTGTCCCCAGCGCTGCCAGAACACGTTGAGGGCGTGGCCGTAGTCGGAGTGACCGTCCACCCAGACGACGTCGGCCTCCTGGTTGACGCGGTGGATGGCCTCGGCGACGGTCTCGCTTCGCTCGAAGATGGCCGTCACCTCGTCGATCCCGTCGATGAAGACGAAACTCCTCACCTGCGAGAACTGCGCCGCGATGGCGTGCACGAGGTGGAGCGTGAAACGTGCGAAGGCGGCCACCGAGCCAGAGATGTCGGCGATGACGAAGATCTCGGGCTTGGCGGGCTTCGGGTGGCGAAAGCGCGGTTCCGCCGGCACGCCGCCGTAGGAGAGCGAGTGGCGCATGGTGGCGCGAAAGTCGAGGGCGCCGCGGCGGAGGTGGCGCCGCTTGCGGGCGAGGCGGGCCTGCAGCTTGCGGGCGAGCGGCTGGATGGCCTTGCGGATCTGCACGAGCTCCTCCCGGCTGGCGTGCATGAAGTCGACGTCCTCCGGCAACGGCTTTCGCAGCGAGCGCGCCAGCGCCTCCACCCCGCGGTCCGCCACGAGGCGCCGCCGGATCTCCGCCTCGATCTCGCGTCGCAGCTGGTCGATGCGCGCCTTGTACTCATCTTCCAGCAAACGCTGCTCGAGGGCGGTGAGCTGCGCCGGCCGGCCGCGCAGGACCGGCCCGTCCGGCACCTCGCCGTCGCCGTCGCCGCCATCGAGGACGCCGGCGGCCGCCTCGCCCGTCAGTCGGGCGAGAACGCCGTCGAGGTCGAGGTTCCGCAGCGTCCGGTAGAGGTAGTAGGTGCCGCCGACCGGGCGCCCCGGCTCCATGCCGGCGTAACGGCCGACGGCGAGGCGAGCCACGGCCGAGAGCATTGCCTGGTCGCCGTCGCGCAAGGCCTTGTAGAGCATGGCGGCGATCTCTTCGGGCGTCACGAGCTCGCCGCCGCCGGCGCCAGCCTCGCCCTCCCCACGGCCGCTGCCCCGCCCGGGGCCGTCCGCCTTCTCGTCCTCGCCGCCTGCCTGCGGCGGCTCCTCGATGTCGTACTGCGGCCCCCGCATGGAGAAATACACCTCGAAGGCCGTGTCGAAGGCCCGCCAGTGGGAGGAGGACTTCACGAGCGTCGCCCCGAGGGCGTACTTGATCGCCTGCCGATCCTCCAAAGGGAGGTGGCGGATCGCCTCGGCGGCGTCGGCCGCCTCGGTCACCGACACCGGTAAGCCGGCTCGGCGCAGCTCCTGCACGAAGCCCGTCAGCACGTCAAGCATGAGCCCTCCGTCGACTCACGTCCGCCACGGCTCGCCTCCGCCCGATCTCACGGCCCCGGCTTGGAAGAGTTGAGCTCCTTGGCGGCGGCGTCGATGTCCGAGCGGTACTTGAGCAGGAGATGGAGCGTCTCGGTGGCCGTCTTCTCGTCGACGCTCTCGATGCCGAGCAGCACGAGGGTGCGGGCCCAGTCGAGGGTCTCGGAGATGGAGGGGTGTTTCTTCAAGTCGAGCGAGCGCAGGGAGCGGACGATGCGCGCCACCTGGTCAGCCAGCTCGTTCGAGATGCCGGGCACCTTCGTGAGGACGATCTCCCGCTCGCGCTCGACGGAGGGGTAGTCGAGGTGGAGGAAGAGGCAGCGGCGCTTCAGCGCCTCGGAGAGCTCGCGGGTGTTGTTGGAGGTGAGGAACACGAGCGGGATCTGCGTTGCCTTGACGGTGCCCAGCTCGGGGATCGACACCTGGTAGTCGGAGAGGATCTCGAGCAGGAGCGCCTCCGTCTCGATCTCGAGGCGGTCGACTTCGTCGACGAGGAGGACGACCGGCTCGGTCGCCCGGATGGCTTCGAGGAGCGGGCGGGTGAGGAGGAACTCCTCGGAGAAGATGTTGTCCTCGATCTCCTCCCAGCCGGCGCGACGATCGCCCGGCTCGGCCGCATTCTCGACCTGGATGCGCAGGAGCTGCTTCTTGTAGTTCCACTCGTAGAGGGCCTTCGACTCGTCCAGCCCCTCGTAGCACTGCAGCCGGATGAGACGGGCGCCGAGCACGCGGGCGACAGACTTCGCCAGCTCCGTCTTGCCCGTGCCGGCGGGTCCTTCGACGAGCACCGGCTTGGCGAGCCGGTCGGCCAGGTAGACGACGCCGGCGAGGCCGTCGTCGGCCAGGTAGGCGACCGCCGCGAGGGCCTCGCGGAGCTGTGGGATCGAGTCGAAACGGGGCTCGCCCGTGGGCAGCCCGTCGCTCCATGGTGCCGCCCCGTTGCGCCCCCCCGTGGCCGCCGTTCCCTCTGTGGTCCCCGCACTCACGTCCTGACCTGCCCTTCTCCGTAGACGACGTACTTCACCGACGTGAGCGCCCGCAGGCCCATGGGACCGCGTGCGTGCAGCTTCTGGGTGGAGATACCGACCTCGGCGCCGAGGCCGAGCTCGCCCCCGTCGACGAAACGCGTGGAGGCGTTCACGACGACGGCGGCCGCGTCGACTTCCCGCACGAACCGCTCCGCCGCGGCGAGATCGCCCGTCACGATCGCTTCGGAGTGCCCCGAACCGTAGCGGGCGATGTGCCCGATCGCCCCATCGAGATCGTCGACGATGGCCACGGACGCCTTCAGGTCCAGGTACTCGCGTGCGAAGTCGTCGTCAGTGGCTGTGCCGATTGTTGGCGCCAGCGCCCGTGCCCGCTCGTCGCCCACGAGGCTCACGTGCAGCTCCGTCAAGCGGGCGGCGATCCTCGGCAGGAAGCTGGCGGCGATGGCGGCGTGGATCACGAGCGACTCGGCGGCGTTGCACACGCTCGGGCGCTGCGTCTTGGCGTTCACGATGATCCGCTCGGCCATGTCGGGATCGGCGGCGGCGTCGACGTAGACGTGGCAGTTGCCGTCGCCGTCGAGCACGTAGGGCACGGTCGCCTTCTCGAGGATCATGGCGATGAGCGCCGCCCCGCCGCGGGGGATGAGGCAGTCGATCGTCCCCCGCAGCCGAACGAACTCCTCGGCCGTCTCGTGGCGGGTGTCCTCGACGAGCAGGACCGCATCGGCCGGCAGGCCGGCCTTGGCGACCCCCTCGCGGAGGGCGGCGGCGACTGCCTTGTTCGACTCGAGGGCACCGGACGAGCCGCGCAGGAAGGCGGCGTTGCCCGCCTTCAGGCAGAGCGCCGCCGCGTCCGAGGTGACATTCGGCCGGTTCTCGTAGATGACGCCGATGACTCCGAGCGGGACGCGAACCCGCTCGACTCGCAGCCCGTTCGGGCGTACGTGACCCTCGACGACCTCACCCACCGGGTCCGGGAGGGCCGCCACCGTGCGCAGGCCGGCGGCCATGGCCTGCAGGCGAGCCTCGCTCAGGCGAAGGCGATCGACGACGGTGGCACTCGCACCGGCCGCCTCCGCCCGCTCGACGTCGGTCGTGTTGGCGGCGAGGATGTCGCCGGCGCGGGCACCCAGCAGCTCGGCCCCCTGAGTGAGCGCCTCGTTCTTCTGCTCCGTCCGAGCCAGGGCGATCGTCCGGGAGGCCGCTACCGAGCGGCGGCCAAGGGCCTCGAGCGTCACAGGGGCGTCAGGTCCCTCAAGCATGGAACAAGCTATCGGCGGGCGGTCAGCTGCCCCGCAAGGCCTGCATTAGCCGGTCACGCTGCCAGGCTCGCTCGGCGGCGGCGGTCCCCCCGGAGTCGGCGGCCGACTGACGGGCCCGCTCGGCCGCCTCCGTCGCCGCCTCCCAGGCGGGCAGGGCGCCTTTTCGCAGACCGGCGCGGAACGGGCCCCAGGGGGTTTCGAAGGTGGCGCTCACCGGCGCGTGGTCGGTGTCCTCGCCCTCCTCGTAGCGGGTGTTCTCCGCCTGGGTGAAGCGAGGAGCCGAGTCATGACGCACGGCCTCGACGGCGGCAAGGACGGCATCGCGGACGGCCGCCACGGCGGTCCAATGCGGATCGTCGAAGAGGTCGACGTCGGCAACCTCGTCGTCGATGGCGAGGTCGAAGGCGAGGTGGGCGACCTGATCGCCCTGGCGCCGCAGCCGGCGGGCCATCCCCAGGCGGGAGTAGCGCCCGAGGAGGCCGGTGTCGGCATCGGCCGCCCGGTCCAGCCATTTGCGGGCTGCCGCCACGACGTCTTGGAGCGTGCCGGCGACCTCCGGCGCGGCCGGGGCAACGCCGGCGAGGACGTGCTGGGCGCAGTCGAGGGCGAAGCGGGAGGCCGTCTGAAGAGACCAGGCGGTCTCGGCCACGAGCGCAGGGCCCTGGCTCGTCGACTCGGCCACGAAGATGCGGGCACCGAGCTCGTCGAGGAGAGCATCGAGATCGAGGAGCTTCACGCCGCTCGCAGCTGCCTCGAGGACGGATCCCGCCGCCACCGTGCCGTCCGCAGCCGGCGCGGGAAGCGACCAGAACGTGGCCTCCTCGTCGTGGAACTGCCGCCCTTGCTCGTCGGTTGGGACGAACAACGCATCGGTGGGGATGTTGAGGGTCACTCGGTGCCTCCGGCGAGCTGGGGATCGCCGCTCAACCTAACCCCTACCCGCGCCCGAACGGTCCATGATGGGGACATGGACTGGATGGAGGAAGCACTCGACACCGCAGGCGAGGGTGAGCGCTTGAGAAGGCAGTTGCGTTTCGTGCTGGAGCTCGACCGGGCCAAGTCGGTGCTCCGGCGTACGTACCTCACCGACGGCTCCCGGCTGGAGAACGACGGCGAGCACATGTGGCACGCCATGTTGGCGGGGCTCGTGCTCGCCGAGCACGCCGACGATCCGGTCGACCCGCTCCGCCTCGCCCTCATGCTCGCCGTGCACGACATCGTGGAGATCGACGCCGGCGACACCTTCGTCTACGCCAGCGCCGAGGTCCAAGCTGACAAGGTCGTGCGGGAGAAAGCGGCCGCTGAACGCATCTTCGGTTTACTGCCTGAGGACCAGCGCGACACCTTCGCGTCCCTCTGGGAGGAGTTCGAGGCACACGAGACTCCGCTCGCCCGCATGGCGGCGGCCATCGACCGTCTCCTGCCGCTCATGATGAACCGGGCGGTCGAGGCCCGCACCTGGCGGGAGCACGGCATCAGCGCCGGCCAGGTCTTCACCGTCAACTCCCGCATCGGGGAAGGCTCATCGACACTGTGGTCATTTGCCCGCGCCGTCCTCGAGGCGGCCGAGCGCGACGGGCTCTTCGAGGCCTGAGGGCCGAGGCGCCCCGGCACCGCCGGCCGGGGCGCGCCGAGCCGGCGTTGCCGGAACGAAGTCGGGGTGTCTCGAAGCAAGGGGTTTCTGGAAGCAAAAAGGGACGCCGGGCGTCCCAAACTGCTACCAGAACCAGGCGCAGGAGGCGGTGACGGCGTAAACGCCGGCATGGAGGAGCCGCCGGCCCGATCAGAGCTCGAAGACCATGCCCTCGGCGGCGACGGTGACGGGCAGGGGCGCAGACTCGAAACAGCGGGCGAGATCGTCGAGCTCGTCATCGGTGCGATCCGGCTTGTGGTGGAACAGGACGACGCCTGCGGCGCCGGCCCGTTGTCCGAGGCCGACGGCGTACTCGGCGCAGGCATGGCCGAAGGGCGCCTCGGCGGCGAGCTCCGAGGCGACGAGGTGGGCGTCGTGCAACAACAGGGCGACGCCGTCGGCCAGGGCGAGAACCGCCTCGTGGTACTCGCCCCATCCGTCAGGCCCCGGCCCGAGCAAGGTCGGGCAGTGGTCCGGGGCATAGGCGATGGCCGACCGGCCATCGCTCACCCGGTAGCCGAAGGTGCGGCCGCCCTTGTGGGGAACCTCTCGAGCTTCGATGGCGAAACCCTCGCTCTCGAAGCGACCTGGGGCGGCGCTCTCGAAACTCCACCGTCCCCGCAGCCCGCTCGGATCGATCGGGAACTGCGGCGGTGACATGCCTTTGGCGAGCACCTCCTCGGCGCCGCGGCCGTCCGGCTGCTCGGGAAGCAGCAGTCGTACGCGGGCATCGTCACGGTCTCCCCCCCGGAAGAACGGCAGTCCCTGCACGTGGTCCCAGTGCAGGTGGCTGAGCAGCACCGTCCCGCGAAAGGGCTGCCCGCCGAGCAAGGACGTGACACGGCGCACGCCGGTGCCGGCGTCGAGGATGAGCGAAGGCGCCTCCCCGCCGTCTGCGGTGAGGGCGACGCAGGAGGTATGCCCCCCGTAACGGATGTATTCCGCTCCCGGTGCAGGGGTCGAGCCACGCACCCCGCACAGGCGCACCTGCACCGATCAGGCCCGCTGATCTTCGCGTCGATGTCCCTGCGAGAGCGTCTCGAGGGCGGATCGGTCGAGCTGATCGGCGCTCACGGCTGCCAAGCGACAGGGCGTCACGGCCACGAGCGTAGAGGTACGGGCGCCGCCTTCGAGATGAGAGCGCTCGCCGAGGAGCGCCCCGGGGCCGTACTCAGCGAGACGCTCGCCGTCGTGCTCGACGCGTACCACGCCGTCGAGGATCAAGAAGACGTCCGAGCCCTCGTCGCCCTGACGGACGAGCACGGTGCCGGCCGCGACCTTGTTGATACGCGGCTTGCGACCGCCGTGCATGAGCTGACTCGAGAGGCTGCGTTCGAGGGCCGATTCGGCCGCCGTCACGAGCGCCTCAGAGTCCTCGTCGCCCCAGGGGGTGTGCCGGCCGAAGGATTTGCCGTACCAGTCACGGAAGTCCGTGAGACCCGACTTGTGTGAGAGCCGTCCGGCACTGTCGTACACCCAGTGGCGGGGGAAACGGCTGGCGCCGGTCATGGTTCCCTCGGCCCTGCCGTCGGCGTGCATCGTGAGGGAGAGGGTCGTCCATACGAGGGGCGCCCTCCACTGGACATAGGGCTTGCGACGCACCCGCCTCGGGGCGGGCAGCCCGGTGCGGCCCCCCGTCGTCTGTACGAAGCGCACCCAGCCGTCGCCCCGCTCGGGCTCGCGCCGCAGATCGGGCAACTTGTAGGGCTGAAAGCGGTGCTTCAGCCCCCCGAGCTTGATCGTCGTCGAGCTCATGAGTCCGCCACCGTCCCCGTAACCGGCATCGACGATGCCACCGGACGGGTCGACCTCGATGTAGCCGCGAAGCACGTTGCCGAAGCGGAAGCGGTCGGCATCTCTCAGCGCCTCGACGTCATCGATCTCCTGCGGGAGGGGGTCGTCGAAATGCGTGAACCCGGCTTCAAAGGCCAGCTGGGTCGCCCCTTCGACGGCCTCGGAGGGGATCCACGACAGCGACGTCACCGAGCTTTCGTATCTGGCAGAGTTCTTGGTCACGGCATCATCATCGGATCTCAGGCGGCGCCTGCCCAGGGCGCTGCCTCGCAGCCGTCAGGTGTGCCTACTACCACCAAAGTCCGGAAGCCTGCCTCCTTCAAGCGAGGGTGGATGTGTGGGAGAACTGGAGTCGATGGATTCGCCCGACGACGTCCCGGCCGCTCCCCCGACGATCGGGGTCTTCCTGGCGGACGACAACCTGATCGTGCGGGAGGGAGTGCGGGCGCTCATCGAGCGTCATCCCGACCTTCGCGTCGTCGGCGTCGGCGCCGACTATGACGAGGTGGTCACGGGGGCGGCTGCCACCGAGCCGCAGGTGCTCGTGACCGACATCCGAATGCCGCCGTCGTTCAACCGCGAGGGCATCGACGCCGCCAAGGAGGTCCGCAAGCGTCATCCCGGCACCGGCGTCGTCGTGCTGTCGCAGTACGACGATCCCGAGTACGCCGTCGCCCTGCTGGCTGAGGGCTCCGCCGGCTACGGCTACCTCCTGAAGGACCACATCGCCGAGGGCAACCAGCTGGTGGAAGCCATCCGCGCCGTCGCCACGGGCGGCACCGCCCTCGACCCCGCCATCGTCGAGGCGCTCATCCGCCCGGTCACCTCGCACGGCGGGCTCAGCTCGGCGGAGGAGGAGCTGCTGGCCATGGTGGCCGAAGGCAAGCCGATCAAGGCGATCGCCGCCTCACGCGGACTGCCGGCCGAAGCGGTCGACGCCGAGGTCGAGGCGGTGTTCGTCAAGCTCGCCGAAGGGGTCTCCGCCGGCACGAAGGGAGCCCTGCGGCGCTTGCGTCTCCTCCACCAAGCCATCGTCGATCGTGAGGAGCAGGGCGAAACCCTCTCCCGCCTCCTCCCAGGTGGCCTCGCCGAGAAGCTCCGCCGCGACGGGCGGCGCATCGGCGAGACCGAGCGCGTCGTCGTGACCGTCCTCATGAGCGACATCCGCTCGTACTCGACGATCGCCGAGCACGCCGACCCGAGCCAGTTGGCCGGTCAGCTCAACGTCCATCGCGCCGCCATGAACTCGGCCATCCTCGGCGAGGGCGGGACGGTCATGCAGTTCGTGGGCGACGCCGTCATGGCGGTCTTCGGGGCGCCATTCTCCCAGGACGACCACGCCGATCGGGCAGTCGCGGCAGCCGCCGCCATGCACAGCCACCAGCTCGAGATCAACGCCCGCTGGGTGATCGAGGACCTGCCCGCCTTCGGGCTCGGGCTTGGGCTGTCGACCGGTGAGGCGGCCGCGGCCCTCCTCGGGTCCGAGGAGCGACTGGAATATACCGTGGTGGGCGACACGGTCAACCTGGCGCAACGCCTGCAGCAGTTGGCGCTCGCCGGGGAGACCGTGATCTCGGGGGCAACGCTAGAAGCACTCACCGTGCCGGTCGACACGGTGCCGCTCGAGCCACAGCTCGTGAAAGGACGGGACACGCCGGTGGTCGCCTACAGGATCGAGGGTCCCGCGAGGGGGCCGAGCGTGCCGGCGTCCGCCGCCGGCTCGAGGACGACGCCGCACTACGACTCCACAGAGAGAGGGCACTGACATGAGCGAGGAAGCGCCGGCACTGTCGGCACAGGGAGTTCGCAAGACCTTCGAAGCCGAGAACGCGCCCGTGCGCGCCTTGCGCGGGTTGGATCTGACGGTGCCGACGGGACAGTTCGTGGCGCTGATGGGACCGTCGGGGTGCGGCAAGTCGACGCTGCTCAATCTCGTGGCCGGGCTCGAGGTGGCAGACGAGGGACGGATCTTCGTCGCCGGCGAGGAGGTGACGGGGCAAGCGGAGGACGACCTCGCCCGTCTGCGCCGGCGGCACATCGGCATCGTCTTCCAGTTCTTCAACCTGCTCGAAGGCATGACGGTGCTCGAGAACGTCGCCCTGCCGGCGGTCATCGCCGGCCGCAAGCGCCGACCGGCAGAGACACGGGCACGAGACCTCCTCGACCTCCTCGGCATCGGCGACAAGGCATCCACCCTGCCGGGAGCGCTGTCCGGCGGGCAGCGTCAGCGTCTCGCCATCGCCCGGGCGCTCGCCAACGAACCGACCCTGCTGCTGGCGGACGAGCCGACCGGCGCCCTCGACTCCGAGGGCGGCCAGGAGGTCATCGAGCTGCTGCGGCGCCTGCACGGGACCGGTCAGACCATCGTGCTCGTCACCCACGACGCCGATGTGGCCGCGGCCGCCGAACGGGTCGTCCGCATGCGGGACGGTCGCGTCGTCGATCCGGCCGTGTCGACTGGCGGCGAGCGGGTGAGCGCCCGCGAAGCCGTCGTCTGAGCGGAGCGCTGCGAGCGTGGAGCGGTCGATCTCCCGGGTCGCCTGGTACCGCTTCTCCCTCGTGACGGCGAACGTCGTGGCGGCCCTGCCGGGCCGAAGCGCGGCACCCACCCCGCCCGCCCTCGTGCTGGGAGCGGAGTGACGATGGACGTCACGCTCGAGACGGCTAGGCGGGCGGTTTCGATCGACATCGATGCAGAGGCGGAGCCATGACCACCATAGAGAACACCTCCGTGAGCGTCCCCTCGCTCGGCGATTCGAGGCCCGCCCGGCTGCTGCCGGCGGCGGCGCTCTTGTCCCTCGTCACGATCGCCATCGGCGTCCTCGGGTTGCAGGCCCATGTCCGCGGCGGCCTGTCGGCCGTCGACGGCGTCGCCCTCGCGCTCGTCTTCGCCTGGTCGCTGGCCGGTCTTGTCGAGGCGCGCTTCGCCGACCGGACGCCCGCCTGGCTCGTGCTCGCCGGAACGCTTGCGGCCGCCGTCGCCCTCAGCGCCAACCGGCTGGCCGACAGCCAGCACGCCGTCAGCGGGCACGAGACGGCCGCCAGGGTCGCGGCCACCCTCGTCGGCATGCTGATCATCGCCGTCATGTTCCACGTCCTGCTCGCCCTGCCGGACGGTCGCCTGCGGAGCGGGGGGCGACGTGCCGGGGCCGCCTTCGGCTACGTCGCCGCCCTTGCCACCGGTGTCGTCTTCGTCGTGCGGGACCGCCCGTTCCCCGTGCTGGCGGGCGCCCTCTGCTGGATCGTGGCCGCTCTTTGCGCCCTGCCGGCGACGCGCCGCCGCTACGCCACTTCGATCGGGCCGGATCGGGAGCGGCTGCAATGGATCGGGATCGGATCGGTGCTGGCGGCCGATGTGGCGCTCGTCGCCGGCGTCCTCCATCTGCTCGTCGACTGGCCCGGGCCGCTTGCGGCCGTGGCGGCGGCCGCCACGGTCCTCATCCCCGTCGGCGTCATGGTCGGCCACCTCCCCCGCCTCGCCCCGAAGGGCGGCCGGGTGTTCGTCCACGTGCTCTCCATCGTCGGCTTCACCATGGTCGTCTCGGCCATCTACCTCGTGATCGTCCTCGGCCTCGGGCACGCGCCGAAAGACACCGAGGACCGCAAGGCGCTCGGGCTGTCCATGCTGGCGGCGGCGGTGGCAGCCGTCGGCTACGTCCCTGCACAACGCCGGCTCCTCGGCTCGGCCACGAGGTTCGTGTATGGCTCGCGGCAGGCACCGGACGAGGTGCTGCGCACCTTCGGGAGCCGCCTGACGCGGGCCGTCGCCATGGACGAGCTCCTGCTGCAGATGGCCGAGTCGTTGCGAAAGACCATGGCCCTCACGAGCGCCGAGGTCTACACGGGAGTGGGTGACGTGCTCGAGCGAGCCGTCTCGGTGCCCGACAGCGGGCCGGGCACCGTCGTCGTGTCGGCCCGCGAGCGCCCCGTCATCACGCGGGCGGGTGTGTCCGGGAGCGCCTGGGCGTCGGTGTGGATCCCCGACCTGTTGAACGGGCGGCCGCACGCCCAGCTGCGGGTGGCACCCATCAGCCACGCCGGCGAGCTCCTCGGACTCATCGTCATCGAGCGGCCGCAGCGGAGCGACGCCTTCTCCGAGGACGACGACCGCGTCCTCACCGAGCTCGCCCGCCAAGTCGGCCTCGCCTTCCACAACGTGCAGCTGGATGCCGCCCTCCAGACCACCCTCGACGAGGTGCGCAAGCAGGCCGACGAGCTGCGCGAGTCCCGGGCGCGCATCGTCGCCAGCAGCGACGCCGAGCGGCGCCGGATGGAGCGTGACCTCCACGACGGCGCTCAACAGCATCTCGTGGCGCTCGCCGTCAACATCCGTCTCGTGCGCGACATCATGGCCGACGACCCGGCGGCCGGCGCCGAGATCCTCGATCAGCTGGCGAGCGACGTGCAGGACACGATTCATGAGCTACGCGAGCTCGCTCACGGCATCTACCCGCCCCTGCTCGTCGACAGCGGGCTCGTCGAGGCCCTCCGAGCCGCCGCCAACCGCAGCCCCCTCGATGTCGAGGTCGTGGCCGAGGGCATCGGCCGTTACTCCTCCGAGCTCGAGGCGGCCGTGTACTTCTGCTGCCTGGAGGCACTCCAGAACGCCGCCAAGCACGCTCCGAAGGCGAGTGTCGAGGTCCGGCTCTGGGAGGAGTCGGGTGGCTTGCTGTTCAGCGTGAGCGACGACGGTCCCGGCGTCGACATGGCCGACGCCACGCACGGTCACGGCCTCGTCAACATGACCGACCGCCTCGGAGCCATCGGGGGCACCGTCCGGTGGGAGTCGCAGCCGGGACAGGGCCTACAGGTCCGTGGCTCCGTCCCGGTGGGCTGAGCCCCTCCGAGGGCCGCAGGCAGCGATGTCAGGAGGAGCTGAACGACCCCGAGTCGCGTTCGTCCCACAGGCGACGCAAGCTCTCGACCCCGAGGCGCTCCTTGTTGAGGTAGGCGCGGGCTCCGCTCGTGGCGGCGTCCGGCGGGAGATCGCCGACGTCGTAGGTCGAACAGAGGATCACGACCACCTCCGGGTGGGCGGACACGATGCGCCGAGTCGCCTCGATCCCGTTCATGTCCGGCATGTTGATGTCCATCAGCACGAGGGCGGGGTGCAGCTCGTCCGCCAGGGTGACGGCCTCGGACCCGCCCGATGCCTCACCAGCCAGCTCGAAACCGTCCAACCTGCGCACGACCGCCTTCGCGGCCGCGCGAAACGGTGCCTGGTCGTCCACGACGAGCACCGGCAGCAGGCTGGCCATCCAAGCAATCTTGACACGACACCACCCAGGTGCAAGAGGGTGCTGGCACCACGTCGGGCGGTGGGGTCACCTTCCCGGCTCGCTCAAGAAGACGAGCACCGCCTTCACGCGTCGGTTCACGTCCTTCTCCTCGCTGAGGCCCAGCTTGGAGAAGATCGAGTTCGTGTGCTTCTCGACGGCCCGTTCGGAGATGCCGAGGGTGGCGGCGATGGCGGCGTTGCTCTTGCCCTGTGCCATCTCCTCGAGGATCTCGGACTCGCGCACCGTCAGGAAGGACAGATCGGACGCCTGCCGCTGGCGGCGGGCCTTCACGAGCTCGTCGACGACGAGCGGGTCGACGACCGACCCGCCCTGGGCGACCGTGCGGATGACGCGGGCGAGCTCGTCGGCGCCTGCTACCCGCTCCTTCAAGAGGTAGGCGCGGCCGGCGGATCCCTCCTCCAGCAAGGCGAGGGCATAGCTGGGGGCTGCGTACTGGCTGAGGATGACGACGCCGACCTGCGGGCGGTTCGCCCGCAGCCATGCGGCCGCCTGAATGCCCTCGTCGGTGCCGGTCGGAGGCATGCGAATGTCGGTGACGACGACGTCGGGCAGCTGCTCCTCGATGACGGCGAGCAATTGGGGCAGGTCGGAGGCGACCCCGACCAGCTCAAAGTCGTCGTGAGCGGCCACGAGGCGGGAAATTCCCTCCCGCAGGAGCCGGCTGTCCTCTGCGACGACCACTCGGATCGATTCCATCGGTCGCCGACCGTAGTCCCAACCGTTGCCGGTTGTGCAGCTGAGCGCCACCGCTGCCCGCTCCCGGTTGCCACGGCGTCGGCCCGAAGTCGGCCCCACAACCCCGAGGGGCGTCATGTCCGCTGAGCTCGACGCCGTCGTCGTAGGGTCCGGGCCGAACGGCTTGGCGGCAGCCGTCGTGCTGTGCGCCGCCGGCCTCGCCGTGGGCGTCTACGAGATGGGACCGACCCCGGGAGGGGGCTGCCGGACGGAAGAGCTGACACTTCCCGGCTTCCACCACGACGTGTGCTCGGCGGGCCATCCACTCGCGATCGCGTCGGGTTTCTTCCGTCGCTTCGATCTCGCCTCCCGCGGCGTGCGCCTCCTGCAGCCTGAGGTCGCCTTCGCCCATCCCCTCGACGGCGGCCGAGCCGGCGCCGTCATGGCCTCGCTCGACGACACCGCCGCCGGCCTCGGCGAGGACGCCGAGGCCTGGCGCCACCTCTTCCGGCCGCTACTGCAACACCACCCCGCCATCACCGACGCCGTCCTCTCCTCCATGCGTGCCGTGCCACCTCAGCCCGTGGCCGTGGGCCGCTTCGGGCTCCTCGCCGTCAGATCAGCGGCTGCGATCGCAGGACGCTTCTCCGGCGACGAAGCGCGGGGACTCTTCGCCGGCGTGGCCGCTCACGGGATGATGGCCCTCGATCGGCCGGTGACCGGGGGCGTCGGCCTGCTGCTCTCCATGCTCGCCCAGGCCGTCGGGTTCCCCCTCGTCGAAGGCGGCAGCGCCGGCCTCGTCTCCGCCATGGTGGAGGCGATCGAGCAGCGGGGGGGAGAGGTTCGCACCGGCGAGCGGGTGACGTCGCTCGCCCAGCTTCCGCCGGCGGAGGCCGTCCTGCTCGACGTGACACCGCGGGCGCTCGTCGAGCTCGCCGGCGACCGCCTGCCGCCCCGCCAGCGGCGGCGGGCGGAGCGCTTCCGGTACGGGCCGGGCGTCTGCAAGGTGGACTGGGCCCTCGCCGGGCCGGTCCCGTGGGAAGCGGATGCGTGCCGGCGGGCCGGCACCGTGCACCTCGGCGGCACCTTCGAAGAGGTGGCTGCGTCCGAGGCGGAGGTGGCCGCCGGCCGCCACTCGGAACGGCCGTACGTGCTGACGATGCAACCCTCCGTCATCGACGCCACGCGGGCGCCGAAGGGCAAGCACACGCTCTGGGCGTACTGTCATGTGCCAGCGGGGTCGACGCTCGATCGGAGCGAGGTGATCGCCCGGCAGATCGACCGTTTCGCCCCCGGCTGGCGCGACCTCGTGCTCGCCAGCTCCGTGCGCACCGCCGCCGAGATGGCGGAGCACGATCCCAACTACGTCGGAGGCGACATCGGATCCGGCACGCAGGATCTCCGCCAGACCTTCGCCCGGCCGGCGGCCACCTGGAACCCGTACCGCACCGGCATCCCCGGCGTCTACCTGTGCTCGTCCTCGACGCCGCCCGGGCCTGGGGTACACGGCCGCTGCGGCGAGCTGGCGGCCCTGTCGGTCCTGCGGGAAGTCTTCGGCCTGAAACGCCCGCCGGGGATCGGACCGATCGAGCGGCCTTAGGCGTCGGTCAGCAGGACGAGGTCGTCCCGGTGGACGACCTCGTCAGCCAGGTCGGTCGGGAGCTCATAGGTGCGTCGACCGAGCCATTCGCCCGAGCGTGCGGCCGCCACGCGGACGATCCCCTTGGCGAAGACGATCCCGTCAGGCCCGCGGATCTCGACGGCGTCGTCCTCCACGAAACCCCCCTCCACCCCGCTCACTCCAGCCGCCAACAGGCTCGTGCCCCGCTCGACGAGCGCCTGGCGGGCGCCGGCGTCCACGATGAGGACACCCGCCGGTTTGAGGGCGAAGGCGATCCAGAGCTTGCGGGCGGGCAGGGAGCGCTCGCGGGGCAGGAAGACCGTGCCGACCCCGACCGTGCCGGCGACCGCATCGGTGAGCACGGACGGCCGGTCGGCCGCTGCGATGACGGTGCGCACGCCCGACCAGGCGGCCATCTTGGCGGCGGCGAGTTTGGAGGCCATGCCACCGCGGGCGCCGTCGGTGCCGGGTCCACCGGCTGCCGCCTCGAGCTCGTAATCGATCTCGATGACCGATTCGATCAGCGTGGCCTCTTCGTCCGTCCTCGGATCGGCGCTGAAGAGGCCGGCTGTATCGGTGAGGAGGACGAGCACATCGGCCCCGATGAGGTGGGCGACGAGCGCCGCCAGCCGGTCGTTGTCGCCGAAACGGATCTCGTCGTCGGCAATGGCGTCGTTCTCGTTCACGATGGGCACGACGCCGAGCTCGAGGAGCCGAAGCAGCGTCTCGCGGGCATACAGGTAGCGCTGCCGGTGCCCGAAGTCGAGGGGCGCCA
>Ga0187883_10000077_pt1 | contig 71062 bp, 58 predicted proteins | sample June2016WEW_20_1_2_FD_132966 | JGI IMG/M metagenome (GOLD analysis project Ga0187883, IMG submission 132966) | Peatland microbial communities from SPRUCE experiment site at the Marcell Experimental Forest, Minnesota, USA - June2016WEW_20_10 | ecosystem: Environmental > Terrestrial > Soil >...
CGGCCCGTTCGCCAACATCGCCCATGGCTGCAATTCGGTGCTCGCGACCTCGACCGCCCTGAAGCTGGCCGACTACGTCGTGACCGAGTCGGGCTTCGGCGCCGATCTCGGCGCCGAGAAATTCATTGATATCAAATGCCGCAAGTCGGGACTGCGACCCTCGGCGGTGGTGATCGTCGCGACCGTGCGCGCGCTGAAGTATCACGGCGGCTGCGATCTGAAACAGATCAATACAGAGAATCTCCCGGCACTCGAGAAGGGAATCGCCAATCTGGAACGTCACGTCAATAACGTGCGCAACCACTACGGCCTGCCTTGCGTGGTCTCGGTCAACCATTTCACGGCGGATACGAGCGCGGAGCACGCGCTGCTCGCCAAGACGATGGCGGCGCTCGATGTGCCGCTGGTGCTCGCTCGACACTGGGCCGAAGGCGGCGCCGGTGCGGTCGACGTAGCACGCAAGGTCGTCGAGATCGTGGAGCACGGCAAATCGAATTTCCGTTTCGTCTACGATGACGCGCAGACGCTCTGGGACAAGGTCAAGACGATCGCGACCAAGATCTACGGCGCCGCCGACATTTCGGCGGATGCCAAGGTGCGTGCGCAGCTCGACAAGCTGCAAGCCGACGGCTACGGGCACTACCCCGTTTGCATCGCCAAGACTCAGTACTCGTTCTCGACCGACGCAGCGGCGCGCGGCGCGCCGAGCGGGCATATCGTCAACATCCGCGAAGTTCGCCTTGCCGCGGGTGCGGAGTTCATCGTGGCCGTTTGCGGCGATGTCATGACGATGCCGGGACTGCCGAAAGTGCCGTCCGCCGATCGGATCGACATCGACGCCGAGGGCCGCATCGTGGGTCTGTTTTAGCGCGCGCGCTCACACCCCGAGGATCGTCCCAACGGCAAGATTCGTCGAGGCGCAGAACTCTGCGGCCTTGAGTTTCTTGCCGTCCTCGAGTCGAAGCGCGAATACTTCGATCTGACCGCCCTGTGCCGTCATGAATAGGCTCTGATCGGTGATCGCGGTGACTGCGCCGATGCGCCCCTTGACTTCGGAAAAAGTCCGCGCCAAGTGTTTGCGCGCATCGAACAGTTGCAACTTCTTCCCGTTCAATCGCGTCCAGGCGCCGGGAGCCGGGTTGCAGCCGCGGATCAGGTTGTAGACGATGTCCACGTGGTTATGCCAGTTGATCTGCGCTTCGGCGTCGCGACACCAACCCTCGTAACTCGCCTGGGCTTCGTCCTGCACGGTGGCGCTCGCTCGGCCGCTCATGACGAGATCGGCGGCCTCCATCAGCGCCGCGATCCCCATTGGAAACAGCCGCTCGAAATATACGCTACCAAGCGTGTCGTCGGGACCGATCGGGGTTTCCTTTTGCAGCAGCACCGGCCCTTCATCGAGGCCGTCGCTGGGTCGGAAGATCGTTAGCCCGGTCAGCGTGTCACCGCGAATGATCGGCCAGTTGATGGAACTCGGCCCGCGATAACGCGGCAGCAGCGACGGGTGGAACTGAATTGTGCCGTGACGCGGGATCGCCGTGAACTCCTCCGGGGCGAACTGCAGCACGTAGGCCATGATGCCGAGATCGACATCGAGGCCGCGCAAGGCTTCCTGCGCCTCCGCGCCCTTGAGCGATGGCAGCTGAAATAGGCGCAGGCCGCGCTCCCCGGCCGCAACCCGCAGCGGATCGGGCGCGCTGCCCGGTTTCTCGGAGGCGCAAAATACGCCGGCGACGGTATCGCCTCGCTCGATGAAGGCATCGAGCACCGCCTTGCCGAATTTTTGTTGCCCGATGATTGCAATTCGCATAGGTCACCTCCCCTCGCACGGTTAACCGCCAGCCGCGGCCGCAGTCCCCAATTCGGCCCATGAAATGCCCTCTTATGATATCTTATATATCAATAGGAGTAATCGTCGGCGTACAATCGTTAAAGCCCACCTTGGAGGGAATTCCTGATGGCTGGCCGCAATTTTCTATTCGTCCCCGGTCCCACCAATGTACCCGATCGCGTGACGCGCGCCATGATGGTCGCGATGGAGGATCACCGCTCCCCGATCTTCCCGGAACTCACGCGCGCCTGCCTCACCGGCCTCATGCCCGTGTTCAAGACCACGACCGCGAGCCCGATCCTGTTTCCCTCGTCGGGCACCGGATGCTGGGAGGCCGCCTTGACCAACTGCCTCAATGCCGGCGATAAAGTTCTCGTCTCGCGCTTCGGCCAATTCAGCCATCTGTGGGTCGACATGTGCCTGCGGCTCGGCTTCGAAGTCGAATTGCTCGAAACTGCGTGGGGGGAAGGCGCTCCCGTCGAGCGATATCTTGCCTCGCTGAGCGCCGACAGGCAGCACAAGATCAAGGCCGTTCTGGTCTGCCAAAATGAGACCGCGACCGGCGTCACGAGCGACGTCGCCGCGATCCGGCGTGCGATGGACAGCGTCAAGCATCCGGCGCTGCTCTTCGTCGATGCGGTCAGCGCGCTCGCGAGCATCGATTTTCGCATGGATGAGTGGGACGTCGACGTCTGCGTCAGCGGCTCGCAGAAGGGCTTGATGCTGCCGGCGGGACTCGGCGTGACCTGCGTCAGTCAGAAAGCGCTCGCGGCCGCCAAGTCGGCGAATTCCAAGCGCTGCTATTTCGATTACGCGGACATGGTCCAAGCGAATGCCTCGGGCTATTTTCCCTACACGCCATCGGTACCGATGCTCTACGGCCTGCGCGAGTCGTTGACCATGCTCACTGAGGAAGGCTTGGAAAACGTGTTCCGTCGTCACACCTATCTCGCCGCCGGCGTGCGCGCCGCGGTATTCGAGGGCTGGAAGCTGAAACTGTGTGCGACCGCGCCGAAGTGGTACTCGGACACGGTCTCGGCAATCATGGTGCCGGAAGGCATCAATGGCGCCGAGGTCATTGCGCGCGCCTTCAAGCGCTACAACCTCGCGCTCGGCGCCGGTCTGTCCAAGGTCGCCGGCAAGCTGTTCCGCATCGGCCACCTCGGGGATCTCAACGAACTCATGCTGATGGGCGCGATCGCGGGTGCCGAAATGGCGATGCTCGACCTTGGCGTGAAGATCGAACCGGGCAGCGGGGTCGCTGCGGCTCAAAATTATTGGCGCGCCGATTCCTCGGTCGTCGCCTCGAAAGCCGCGGACGTCAAAGCAGGCGTCGCGGCGTGATGCGCCGCGTCGTGTTCCTCGACCGCGCCTCGCTCAAGGCGAGGGTGCGCAAGCCTTCTGGTGCGACCGAATACGTCGAGCACGAGAAGACCGCGGCCGACGAAATCGTCGCACGCCTCGCGGGCGCCGAGGTCGCGATCGTCAACAAAGTTCCGCTGCGCGCGCCGACGCTCGCGCAATTGCCGCAGCTGAAGATGATCGCGGTGGCGGCAACCGGTTACGACAACGTCGACGTCGCCTATTGCAAGGCGCACGGCATCGCCGTGGCCAATATCCGCAATTACGCGGTCCATACGGTGCCGGAGCACGCTTTCGCGATGATCCTCGCGTTGCGCCGCAACTTGCTCGCCTACCGTCAGGACGTCGAGAACGGCGTCTGGAACAAGTCCGAGCAATTCTGCTTCTTCACGCACGACATCGGCGATCTGCACGGCGCCACGCTCGGCATCATCGGCGAGGGTGCGATCGGCCAAGGGACCGCCGCAATCGGCAGGGCCTTCGGAATGCGCGTGCTGTTCGCCGATCACGCGCCGCCCAAGATGGAAGGCGTGAGCTTCACGCCGCACGATCAGGTGCTCGGCGAATCGGACGTAATTTCACTGCACTGCCCGCTGATGCCGGCGACCCGTAATCTCATCGATCTCGCGGCTTTTCGCAAAATGAAGCGCAATGCGCTGCTCATCAACACCGCGCGCGGCGGCCTCGTCGACGAAGCCGCGTTGATTCAGGCGCTCGACGAGGGGCTGATCGCCGGCGCGGGCTTCGATGTGTTGACCGTGGAGCCGCCGCGCAATGGGCATCCGCTGCTCGACCTGCGGCGGCCGAATTTCATCCTCACGCCGCACGTCGCGTGGGCCTCCGATGGCGCGATGCAGTTCCTCGCCGACCAATTGATCGACAATATCGAGCGTTGGGCCGCGGGCAAGCCGCAACATCTCGTGACCTGAGCCGGGGCGCGCGGAAAATTCGCAGACATCGGCCCGTGCGGGCTCAGCACTCGCTCAATATCGCGCGAAAATCGTTGACGTTGGTCAGCGTCGGCACGGTGATCGCCGAGTCGCCGAGCGCCGCTTTCCAGCAGCTCGCGGCCGCGCTCATCGAGGCGCCAGGGTGTTGACCAAGGAGCCGATCCCATCGATCTGAACCTCCACGGTGGCGCCGTCGCGGATCGAGCCGACACCCAAGGACGTCCCGCAGGCAATGACGTCCCCGGGCAGCAGCGTCATGTCGTGGGAGATCTGGCTGACGAGATGTTCGGGTGGAAAAATCATGTCCGACAACGGGTAATTCTGGCGCTCGACGCCGTCGAGCTTGGTCGTCACGCGTGCCCGCGACCAGTTGAAGCCCGTGGCGATGACCGGACCCACGCAGCAGAATGTATCGTAGCCCTTCGAGCGACACCATTGCGCGAAATCGGTGTTCTCATTGAGCACGTCGGCTGCCGTCACGTCGTTGACGCAGGTATATCCAAAAATCGCATCGGCCGCATCGGCGAGACCGGCACCGCTGCACCGCCGGCCGATGACGATGCCGAGCTCTCCTTCAAACGCGATCTTGCCCTGATAAGCGGCGGGTCTTCGAATCGGCTCGAGATGTCCGATGATCGAGGTCGCCGGCTTGATCAGATACAGCGCGTGGTCGGGAACTCGTTTGCCGAGCTTTTCGGCGAGCGCGTGAAAATTGTTCCACAAGGCGATGATCTTCGAGGGCGCACAAGGACTTCGCAGCTTGATTTCGCCGCGCGCCAGCGTCGTTCCGGTCGGCCGCGGGGAACCGAACATATCGCCTCGGTACTCGGCGATTCCGGCGTCGTCGAGAACACCGAACCCCTCACTGCCGTCGCCCGATCGATAACGTGCCCAACAGGTCATGTTCCCCGGTGCCTCCCGCCGGTTGCAATCGACACGTTCAGTGTGCTTTGCCCAACAGCGGCCGATCTTCCTCGAGACTCCGTGCCAGAAGCTTCGTCATCGCAAACACCGTGTCGAGATGGGGCGTCGACGTGTCGGTGAGCCGCGCCAATTCGATGACGGATCCCAAGAGCGCGTCGATCTCGAGCGTGCGCTTGGCTTCGACATCCTGCAGCATCGAGGTCTTGTGGTGGCCGACCCGCTCGGCACCCGCGATGCGCTTCTCGATGGGCACGCGGAACGTGATGCCAAGCTTTCCGGCGATTTCCTGCGCCTCGCTCATCATGGCATGCGCCAAATTGCGGCTCGGCGGGTACTGGCAGATGCCGGCGAGCGTCGCACGCGACAGCGCACTGATTGGATTGAACGTGAGATTGCCCCACAGCTTGAGCCAGATCTCCGCCCGGATGTCGCTGAGCACCGGCGCCTGCAATCCCGCTCTAATGAAACACGCGGAGAGCCGCGCGACGCGGTCGCTGACGGTCCCGTCCGGCTCGCCGACCGGAAACCGATTGCCCTCGACGTGTTTGACGACCCCAGGCGAGATCAGCTCGGCCGCGGGATAAACGACGCAGCCGATGACGCGTTCGCAAGGGATATTCGAGCCGATCGAGCCGGTCGGATCGACGCTCTGGATCTGCGTGCCAACCAATGCGCCGCCGTGCCGATGGAAATACCAATACGGGATTCCGTTTTGCATCGGTACCACGATCGTGTCCGGCCCGAACAGTTTCGGCACATCGCGAGCGACCGCCTCGACCTGGTGCGCCTTCATCGCGAGTATCACGACGTCGTGAGGTCCCGCGGCCGCGTAATCGGCGGTGGCATTGACCTTGGGTACGGCCTGCTCGCTGCCGTCGCACAGCACCAAGCGTATGCCGTGCGCTTTGAGCGCCTCGAGATTCGCGCCGCGCGCGATGAACGTGACATCTTCGCCAGCGTGCGCGAGACGCGCGCCGATGAAGCCGCCGATCGCACCGACCCCGATGATCGCTATCTTCATGCGCGTGGATACCCGGCAGTCGAGTCCGGTTCGCCTAACGCGTGACCGCGGAATCGCTGAGGCCGGCGCGATCGATTTCCATGTGATCAACGACCTTGGTGACGCCCGGCACCGACTCGGCGATGCGCAGCGCCGCTTCGAGTTCCGGTTGGGTCCAGACATAGCCGCCGAGCAGCACCACTCCATCATCGGCATTCACGGTGATATGGCGCGCGAACAGCAATTTGTCGGCATTCAGCGCGACCTGAACACGATCCGCCGTCTCGCGGTTGGCCTGCCGCTCGGCCTCGGACTTGTGCGGACCCGTCGCACAGGCAACCGCGCCGCATACGACCGCCGCCGCGAGCGTCGTTCGCAAAATTAGCTTCATTATTCGGGACAAGATGCTCACCTCCTGACTTCCTTCGAGAACCATCACACTCGTTCTGTCAATCCGAATCATCATCGACGGGTACATACTCGATTGCATCGACGATGCGTCCCCTGCCCGCGATCCGACGCGCAAGCTTCAGGATCTGGAACAAATCGACCAGATCACTGACCCGGCCTTCGAGCCTCACGATACCGTTCTCGGTCCTCACCGTGACGTGGTCGCTGAAGATATAAGGATCCTGCCGCAGCGCCGCCGTCACTTTGGCCGTCATCGCCGAATCCGCCTGTCGGTCCGCCGTCACCACGATTTCGCGCAGCTCCCGCAGTGGCGGCGCGTCGGCCGCCGCTGCGGGCAACCAGATGCCGATAGCAGCCACTCCCAGCGTCCCCGCCAGGAGTGGCCTCATCGGGCCGCGCGTCAGTGCCGCGACGGCGTGCGCAGCCAGGCGGCGATTCGACGGTCGTTCAGAACTTATAGTTGACCCCGGTCGAGATGCCGATCTCATGGCAGCCGCCCCAGGTCGTCGGGCCTGCGCTGCTGTAATCGACGAACGCAAAGTGCGTTGCATCGTGGCAATCGGTCTTGATCCCGTGGCCGCCGGCGCCGATATCATAGTGCGCATTGCCGTCGTTCGCGGTATCGGCCACGTCAAAGTACATGGTCAGCTGTTTGTCGAGCTTATGCCACCACTGCGCGGTGTACATGTTGGCCTGGTTGTCGCCGATCCCACCCGGGTTGAAGTTGTGCTGTCCACCCGGGTCTCCCACAGAGGCTCCCGCATGCGCCCAACCGACCGCGAAGACGTCCCGACCGCCAAAGAGCGATTGCTGCAGCGCGACCCAGTCGCCGGTTCGCTGGCGCTCGTTCTGGAACTCCATGACCGCCGGAACATCGCGATGCATGTCCTCATACAAGTAGGAAATCGTCAGACCGAAGTCGAACGTATATTGTCCGCCGAACTTCATCGCCCATTCATCGGCGACGTCGTACGCGGTCGAATAACCGGGCGAGCCTGCGGCAGCCGCTCCCGGGTACTCGAGCGCATAGGCTTGGTAGTCGGCCCAATCGAGCAGCTGCGCATTCGGCCCGTTGGGACCTTGGTTGAGCAGGTAGGTGTAATACGGGCTGTTCGCGCCGATACCGTCGCTGCTGCGATTGACATGCTTGTGAATCTCGTAAGCTGCGACCAGATACAGCCCATTGCTCTCGAACTTGAGGTCTGCGCTATACGCGCCGTTGTAGCCGCCATCGTCGCAATTTAGAAACAGGTTGCCGCTGCCCGGGTTATTCGCTCCCGCGCAGTCGACCGATCCCAGCGGCGGCAGATCGCTGTTCGGGTCGATGTCCTGGCCGACCGAATAAGCCGCATCGAAGCTGAAGCCGCCCCAGGTCGGGGAGCTATATTCGATGACGTCGTCCGCTCGCGTGCCGAACTCGATGCGGTTATCGCCGCCCGTGTTGCCCATGATCACGGCGTAGTTGCCCAAGCCGCTGCCGAACGGATTGAGCCGGTCAGTCGAAGTCTTGTACGGCATGTACATCTCGCCGAATTTGATGCGGCCCCAGGACTTGTCCTGAAATCCAACAAACGTGTCGCCGAGGCCGATCGCGCCTTGGACCGTATTCGAGGACTTGGTCCAGGTGTCTTGCAGACCCGGCGCCGCCGCCATGTTGATCGAGGTGGACACCTGATAAATGAAATCCACATTCGAGTTGCCGATTTTCTTCGAGCCGCGGTAGCCGATGTTGGATCCGTTGCTCGACATCATCGCGAGCCAGCCGACATTGCCGTAGGGTCCCGCACCGCCATTCTTGGGCGTGGAGTTCATCGTGAAGCCGCCGTACTGGCCGTTGGGCAGCACGATCGGGTTATTGCCGTAGGCGACGAAGTTGTTCATGCCCTTGGTCGTGTAGTCGATCGAGACATCGAGGGCTCCGTAAAAGCCCTTGAGGAATTTCTCGAACTTCGGCTCCGGCGGCGGCGCTTCCTTCGCAGCCATCGGGAGGCTCGGACCGACTCCCGCAGGCGGTCCTGACGGCGCCGCGGCGGGCGGGGCCGCCACTTGTTTGGAGAGCACATCGATCTGCTTCTGCATCTGTTGCATCTGCTGCTGCAGAATGCGCAATTGTTCCTTGAGCTGTTGTTTGTCTTGGGTCTCGTCCGCAAGGACATTGCCCACGAAGCCGCCATTGACGGCACCGACCGCCAAAGCAACTAGAATCGGTTTTGCCCATTTGAAACTTGGCATTTTGGTCCCCCGTGAAGCGCGCGCGCGCCCATTTGAATGAAATCTCCGAGCTCTGCCTAGCGTCCCATTGTTGCATTTACGCCAGCCAATCACTGCCTCCCCACCAATATCTGTCTCGCGATTGTCGCAATATTGCCACGTTGCGCCGGCGGATCTAAGCCGAATCGACGCATACGCCATTCCACGCGCGGCGCTCTCATCGCCAAAACGCGCTCTTGCCTCGGATGCGACCCGCTGCCGGCGCCTTCATCAAATAACCTTCCTCTGCCGCAATTCGTTGACCTCGTCGACCGCATAGCCAAGTTCCCTCAACACCTCATCGGTGTGTTCACCGAGCAACGGCGAGCGCTTGACCTCGGTGGGGCTGTCGCTCAACTTGATCGGGTTGCCGACGCTTAAGTATTTGCCGCGCGTCGGATGGTCGACCTCGACGATCGTGCCGGTCGCGCGCAGCGACGGCTCGTTGGCGATCTCCTCCATAGAGAGGATCGGCCCGCAGGGAATGTCGTGCGCGTTGAGCAGGTCCATGGCTTCGAACTTGGTCTTCGTGACCGTCCATGCTTCCACCGCCGCGAAGACTTCCTTGAGCCGCGGCAGGCGCGCATCGGGCGTCGCGAAGTTCGGATCGGTGAGCCATTCTTCCTTGCCGATAACTCGGCAGATGTCCTTCCACACGGGCGCCTGGGCGATGAAATACAAGTACGCATTCGGATCCGCTTGCCAGCCCTTGCACTTGACGATGGTTCCCGGTTGGCCGCCGCCCGAGGCGTTCGCAGCGCGCGGCACCGCGCTGCCGAATTTACCGTGCGGATACTGCGGGTACTCTTTCATGACGTGGGTGCGCGCCAGACGCTGCTGGTCACGCAGCTTGACGCGGCAGAGGTTCAGCACTCCGTCTTGCATCGCGGTGAGCACCTTCTGTCCGCGCCCCGTGGTATTGCGCTGGTAGAGCGCCGCGACGATGCCGAGCGCCAGATGCAAGCCGGTGCCGCTGTCGCCGATCTGCGCGCCGGTCACGAGCGGCGGACCGTCGTCAAACCCCGTGGTTGAGGCCGATCCGCCCGCGCATTGCGCGACATTCTCGTAGACCTTGCAGTCCTCGTACGGACCGGGCCCGAATCCCTTGACCGATGCGACGATCATGCGCGGATTCAGCTCTTGGATTCGCTCCCAGGTGAAGCCCATGCGGTCTAGCGCGCCCGGAGCGAAGTTCTCCACCAACACGTCGCAGTGCTTGACCAGTCTCTCGAGCACTTTCTTGCCCGGTTCGCTCTTGGTGTCGAGCGTCACCGAACGCTTGTTATGGTTCAGCATCGTGAAATAAAGACTGTCGACGCCCGGAAGGTCGCGCAATTGTTCACGAGTGACGTCGCCGGCGCCGGCCCTCTCGACCTTGATTACGTCGGCGCCAAGCCACGCAAGCAGCTGGGTGCAGGTCGGGCCGGACTGCACATGCGTGAAATCGAGAATTCGAACCCCGTCTAAGGCTTTTCCCATAGTTCCCGTTCTCGGCTATTACTTGTACATCGTTTGATTCTTGGTGCCCGGCGCGTATTCACGCGGGTCCACCCAGATATTGACGACCGCCGAACGGCGCAGCTTTTGCACCGACTCGCGCGCACGCTGGAGCGCCGGGGCGATCTGTGCGGGATCCCGCACCTCTTCGCCGTAGCCACCCAGCATTTCCGCAAACTTGCCGAAAGGCACATCGCCCAAGAGGTTGCCGACACTGCCACGCTGCTCGCCGTATTTGGCCAACTGCCCGTAGCGGATCTGGTTCATCGCCGAGTTGTTGCCGATGACCGCGAGATACGGCACACCGAAGCGGTTGGCCGTCTCCATGTCGAAGGCCGTCATGCCGAACGACCCGTCGCCGTAATAGCAGAGAATTTCCTTGGTCGGATGCGCGAGACCTGCGGCGATCGCAAAGCCGGTGCCGACACCCAACGACCCGAGCGCGCCGGGGTCCATCCATTGTCCGGGGCGACGCGGGCGCACCGCTTGCGCCGAAATGGTCACGACGTCACCGCCGTCGCCGATGTAGACCGTGTTGTCTGCCAGGAATTCGTTCAATTCCCAGGCGACACGATAGGGATGGATCGGCAGGCTGTTCGACTTGAACAGCGGCATGAGCTTCTCGGTGGCCAGCGTTTCCGCATCGCTCAATTGCTTGAGCCATTGCTGGCGCGCCTGCCGCTTCTCGCCCTTGATGCGCCCGGACGCCGCCTGCAACACTGCGCCAAGGATGGCGCCCGGATCGCCGACCAGACCTAAGTCGATGTCGCGATTCTTGCCGACGGTGCGATAGTCCATGTCGATCTGGACCAGCTTGAGGTCCTTGCTGATGCGCTTGCCGTAGCCCATGCGGAAGTCGAAAGGCGTGCCGACGATCACGAGCACATCGGCGTTCGCAAACGCCTGTGTTCGCGTCCGGTCGAAGTGATGCGGATCGCCCGGGGGCAACAGCCCGCGGCTGGCACCATTGAAATACCCGGGGATATCGAGCCCGCGCAACAGCGCGATCGCCTCGTTCTGACCGCGTGCGGTCCACACCTGCTGTCCATAGAGGATTGCCGGCCGTTCGGCATTGACCAGCAAGTCGGCCAATTTCTCGATATCGCGCGGATCTCCGACGGAGCGCGTGGACGCACGATATTTGCCCGGCTGGGGAATGACCGCCTTCGCGATATCCACTTCTCGGTCGAGCACGTCGCGCGGAATTTCCAGGTAGACGGGACCCGGAGCACCGTTGAACGCTTCGCGCACGGCCATCGTAATCATGTCCGCGACGCGCTCGGTGCTCGTCACGGTCGCCGCGAACTTAGTGATGGGACTCATGATGTCGACATGCGGCAAATCCTGCAGCGATCCCATCTTGTTCTGCGTGAGTGCTCCCTGACCGCCAATGTGCAGGACTGGGCTCTCCGAGCGGAATGCCGTGGCAATGCCGGTGACGGCGTTTGCACAACCGGGTCCCGCGGTCGTGACGACGCAGCCGAGCTTGCCGGTTTGGCGCGCGTAGCCGTCGGCAGCGTGCGCGGCGACCTGCTCGTGGCGAACATCGATGATGCGAATTCCCTCATCGATGCAGCCGTCGTAAATATCGATGATGTGGCCGCCGCAAAGCGTGAAGATCGTATCGACGCCCTCGTTCTTGAGCGCCTTGGCGACCAGGTGGCCGCCGGAAATCACGCCCGCCTCGCGGCTCTTGCGCTGCAGCGTATCGTCGGCGGTCGTAGTCTTCGGCTGAGTCGATGCGGGATTTACAGTTGCCATTGTCTCTCCAGAGTGAATCCGGGCGGTTGAGGCACGCGCCTCAGCCGCAACTCATTGGTAAACGCCCCGTCAGGTCGTGCGCGATCCCGGTTGCGCCGCCGAAGCGGCCGCTGCGGGGTATGGTTCATTGGCCTTCGCGAAGTGCTTGGCCCGCATCGGTTTTAGCACGAACAGCGCGAGCAACGCGGCGACGACGTTAAACGTCACGAAGATCGAGAACACCACGCCGTGGCCGTGCGCATTGGCGATACTCACGGCAATTGGAACGAGCAACGCGCCGGTGCCCTTGGCGGTATACAGCATGCCCGCATTTGCCGCCGCGTACTTGGAGCCGAAAGTGTCTCCCTGGGTCGCAGGGAACAAACTGAAGATCTCGCCGTACACGCCGAAATACACCGCGGTCACGAGCACGAATGCCGCCGGATTGCTGCCCCCGATCTGGTTCAACGTGAACAGAGCGCCGGCGCCAATGAGAAACGCGATGGCCATGGTGTGTTCGCGGCCGATCCGGTCCGACAGCCAGCCGAAGAACGGCCGGCCGACGCCGTCGAAGATACGGCTCAGCGACACGGCGAAGACGCCGGCCGTCAGCACCACGCCGAACAGATCGACCGGGATCTTGTCGATCTTCAAATCGGCAGCTAACGGTTTCAGGGACGCGGTCATGGACAGGCCGCCCGCAGCGATCAGCACGAACATCAGATACAGCACGTAGAACACCGGGCTTCGCAGCACTTCGGAGGGCTTATACCCTCGCGCGGTGGTGTTGCGCTTGACGGCAGCGTTCAGGATCGACGGCGGCGGAATCAGCAGCAGCCACCCCATGACGAACACGATGGCACCTTGCAAGAGCCCGAAGACCAAGAAAGCGTGCTGGTAGCCGTCGGTGGCGATCATGTGCGAGATCGGGATGACGGTGAGCGCGGCGCCTGCGCCGAATCCCGCGGCGGTCAAGCCGGCAGCGATCCCGCGGCGTCCCGGAAACCATTTGAGGGCATTGCCGACGCAAGTGCCGTACACACAACCCGTGCCGATACCGCCGATCGCGGCGGCAAGGTACAGGATCGGTAGCGAATCGGCGACTGAATTGATCACCCATGCGATGCCGACCAGAATGCCGCCGCCGATGACGACCCAGCGCGGTCCGAACCGATCGACCAAATAGCCCTCGACGGGCACGAGCCAAGTCTCGATCAGCACGAAGGTCGTGAATGCCACCTGGATCGCCGCGCGTCCCCAGTGAAATTTGGCGTCGATCGGATTGACGAACAGCGTCCATCCATATTGCAGATTCGCGACGCACGCCATGCAGATGATGCCAATGATCAACTGCAGCCAGGGATTGGCGAGCGCCGACGGGGCCGTGGGAGAATCAGTTGCTGAGCTGGATATGGTGTTCATATGGTTATGAAATCCTGTCGGCCGCACTCCGCGAGTGCCGCCAAAAAGCTCAACACACCCGCCCAAAAAACCGACGCCGCCGATGCTACGCCGGGTTGGATCGGGCCCCCAAAAACCAATTCGGACTAGGAGTCCAAACGTTTTTCCAGCCTTCCTTTTTCTGCTGGTATACCATATATGAATGTCTTTCTCGGTGTCAAGAAAATGCCCGCGGATGGTATTCGGCAGACGCTGATTTTCTCGGAATGCGAGCGATGCAATATTATTTCTCCCTGAGCACTGGCTTTTCCGAGATTGATAAGCATCGAATCATGCCGGCAACGCTCAAGGGAGGGCTTGGGGTGATATTCCCCATATGTAAATGCAGATATCGGCCATGCAGTGGTATGTTTCTCTAGTGCGGCGTTAATCAGGCGTCAATGATGAACGCCCAATCGATTGCGGGTCACCTATTACTGATGTCGGGGAATCCATGAACAGCATCTCGAAACTGGTTCAACGTGCGTTGCCGGCCGCGCCGCTGACTCTTGGACCATTGAATGCCACGAGCCTGCGCGATCAGGCCTATGCGCTGTTGAAAAATGCGCTCGCCGACACCGATATCTATGACCCCAAGCAGGAATTGCGGCTCGACGAGCGGCAGCTGACGACCGCGCTCGGCGTTAGCAGGACACCGATCCGCGAGGCGCTCTCGCTGCTCGAGCAGGAAGGATTCATTCGCACCGTGCCGCGTCGCGGCATCTACATCGTGCGCAAATCGAAGCGAGAGATGATTGAAATGATACAGATGTGGGCGGCACTCGAATCGATGGCCGCGCGTCTTGCGACGCTGCAGGCAACCGACGCCGAAATCGCGACGCTTCGGCACCTGTTCGACGAGTTCCAGAACTCGCCGCCGGCCGAACATCTGTCCGAGTACTCGGATGCGAACATCGCGTTTCATACCGCGGTAATCGCCTTGGGTGGATCCCAGACAATCGTTGATGCGACCCGCAACTTGCTGATCCATGTGCGGGCGATTCGCCGAGCGACGATCACGCAAAACGACCGCGCTGCCCGATCGATCATCGATCACCTGAAGATCATCGAAGCGCTCGAAAAGCGCGACACCGAACTCGCGGAGCGGCTTGCGCGGCAGCACACGCTGGATTTGGCGGCCCACGTCGACCGGTACTGCGATTTCCTTGGCTAACCTTGCTTAGATCTGCGCCGAATCGGCCGATACCGAATCGACCCCCCAGACGCCGAGCGTGCGCCGCGAGCCATCGAGGCCGACCGCGCGCAAATGCTGCGGCCGCTCGGCCGCCGCCACGCCGCCCGAGAGCGCCCTAGGCGCCACGGCGCGCACTCCGGCCAGCGTATCGAGATCGCGGATCGCGGCTTCGAGAGCAACGGGATCCACCCAGACCGGGATTCCGGACTCCATACGCAGGTAGATTCGCCCGCTCGCCTGATCGGCAAAATTGACATGGCGAAATCCCTCGACGCAGCGCCTCAGGAAACTCAGGTTGTATTCGGCCGCAAGCAAGCTTCGGTCCCTATAGAGCAGGTCCGGGGTCACGGCGTCGACGCAAACGCGTCCATAGCGATCGATGTCCAGCATCCGGGTGATGTCCAACACATTGACCGTGTCGTTGTCGCCGAATGCGACGGTGCGCGGACTTTGCCCCAGGGGCACGGTATTGTCCAAGAATTCGAATTGGATACGCTTGTCGCTGCGATGCACCCACGTGAAAAATACGCTGGGAATTCCGGTATACGCCTCCACCGCGTGCGCCAAGGTATCGTCCACCGCCTTGTAGCGCCCAAACTCGAGCCCGCGCTTCCATGCACGCTCCACCAACATGTCGGGCGGAGTTATCACGAAGAACAAGTACACCGTCTGACCGAAGCGAGTCAGCAGGTTGCTGCCTTCTTCATCCGAATCCGGCGCGAAGCTGTCGAAGCGAAACCGGTCGATCAACAGGTGCGACATTTCGCCGCTCGCATATTTTCGCGCCATATATCGGTCAAGCTTCTGGTCGACGATCTGCAGCTCCTCGGCGGTAAACGCGCCGGCATACTTATAGGCCGCACCCAGCGCGCCGTAATCGAGCAGCTGTTTGCGCCAGATGTCGGGACTGATCAACGCGAAATCGCTCCAGCTCGCGCCGATGTCGCCGGCCAGTTTCTTCTGCAACGGCCGCAAGGTGCTTTTTCCCGACGCCGACGGTCCTTTCGTATTGATGACGATCGGCCGTTGCTGACGCGGCAGCAAACCGTACCCTTCCTGCTGCGCGGCCCGCCGCAACAGCGGCTCGATCGTGCGGCCGATGACGTCGCTGCCGTAGGCATTGCAAACCATGTCGCTGGCGAGCGATACGATGAGCTCTCGCGTGCCCCAGGCTTGGCCATGTACCGTAAACAGCGCCGATAAGACGCGTGCGAGCGTCCGGTATACGAGCCTCTGCAGCGGGTCGTGCGCCGCGCCCGCCCTGCGCTCGCAGTCCGCGAGTTGCGCGGGACCCCAGCTTCGGTCGACGACAGGACTCGCCGCAGGGCGCCCGCGAATGCGCAACCCAAACCGTCGCAGCGTCGATGCATGCATCGGCGGCGGGCCGATCGGCGCCAGCCCGGGCACTACCGCCGACAGTGCGGCGTCGACGGCATGCCTCGCCCGGCCGCGTGCCTGATCAAACGCATCCACGATGGCCTCCATCTCGGGATCGAGGTAATGCGTCAGAATGCGGCTCGCAATTCGGCGAAAGTTGATACCCAGATCTCCGATGCGCGAGCCGTCCGGCACCGCGAAATCGGCGGTGACGCGGATCAGGAGCTCGTGCAGTGCGAGCCTTTGCGGCCGAAAAACCACGAGATCGCTCAAAGCGAAGCCCGTGAGACTGCGCATCTCCTCGGCGGCGGCAAAACCGGTAAAGACATTTTCGGGCCGCAAGATCGTGCAGAGCGGGCGCAAGTCCCTCGGGATCTGCGACCGGACTCCCGGGTTCCAAGGCCCCTCGGGCTTGCGCAGATCCGTGGTCACGGCCATTTCAGCCGGCCGCGCAATCGGTTCGCAGCTTGCTGCTGTCGGGATAGACGCGCAGCTCCGGGATTTCGCCGTGCAGCAGTTTTTGTTGCACGTCCTCCCAATACCCGACGCTCAATAGATCGAGGTTCTCCTCTCGAAAAAGACGGCGCGCGCATGGATTCGCCAATTGCATGCCGTGCTCGAGTTCCTCGGGTAAGAAAATGATTCCGTCCTCGAAGAACCACTCGGGCACCGCCTCCTCGCCCGGCTCACGATCGGTATTGGTGCGGATCTTGACATCGGTCAGCTTCTCGACGGCGTCATAATCGAACAGGAATACGCGGCCATAGCGCCCCACTCCGTAATTTCTCGAGTCCAAGTCCTTGTTGAAGATATTGGTGGCCGCATTGTTGCGGATGCAGTGTCCGAGGCTGATGATTACATCGCGGATCTGCGGCTCGGCGGCGGTCGCCAGATACACCGGCAGCGGCGTGATTTTCATCTGCACGATCAACGACCGCAAAAACACGCCGTCTTCGTCGACCTGCACCGTGCTTGCCGACTGCTGACAAAGCTCCTCGAGCAGCGCCGGATCAAACATCTCGCGATCCAGCCGGAGTTTGAAATACATGACGTTGTCCAACATGCTGCCCGCGCGGTTGATGTCGTGAACCAAGCGGTACTTGTCCACGACGGCCGTAACGCCGGGGAACTCACCCCACTTGTACGACGCGGTCGGCTGGTCGCGAATGACCTTCAGATGATACGAACATGCGTCGAACGTAAACCCGACCGCAACCGTACCGGGCGCACCGGGCGATCGCTGGAAACGCTGGCCGCTCTGCCGCATCTGGTCGACGATCTCGTTGAGGATCGCAATCTTGCCAACGTGATTGAAGCCGATCGTGGAGTAGTGATGCCCAAATGGACGCCGCGGCATCAGCCCGAAGAGGAACACGCAAGTCTGGTAGTACAGTCGGGTCGTGACGTGAAAATTGGCGAGCGCGGAGCTGAAGAGGTCGTGTATATCCGAGACCCGATGCAGAACCGCATCGGCGTAGATTCCCGAAGGGCTGTTGAGCAGGGCCACCACGAAAGGCACGATGCTGTCGTCTGTCAGCACCCATCGACCGACGACGAACGCGCTGCGATCGCGAAAGAATCCGGCTTTCACGATATCGAGCGCAGCCGGAACCGGCGCACCCGGTGTGCCGTACAGCAAGTGCTCGAGTCGTTCGACGATGCGTTGCGAATCGGCGTTCAAGTCGCGGAACGGAACGGAAAATCCGGGCATTCGCAACGCACACGCCACGAGTTCGGCGTCGATGCGGCCCTGCACGGCCAGCCGCTGATGCACCGATGCCATCGAGAACGCACGGCGCTTGCTCGCAGGAGGAAACGAGTATGCGACCGGCCGCCAGATTTCATGGCTGATATTGCGCCGCATCGAATGAGCAAAGCTGAACGCGATATCGGCTTCGTAGCGGTCGACGATCATCGCGACGAACAAGCGATCCAGCGCATCCCAAACCGCCGAGTCGACCGCAAGAGCGGGAAATGCGGCTAGCACCTTCGGTCCATGCTCCGTGATGTAGCGGCTATAGAGTCCTAGGCGCTCCTTGCTGATGCGAATGGAGGCATGCGTATCCATCGTTTCGAAGGCACACTTGGCACGGTACGGGTATTCACAGAGCAGGCTATAAAAATGGTCGTGAATCGCCAGGATCAGGCGTGCGCATTCCGCAATCCGCTCGCTGTCATTCGAGCATTGAAGAACGCGTGCGTACGCCTGCTCGACCGGCGACGCGCCCACGATGGGTACTTGCGTTGGCCGTGGTTGTGTCATCCGCCGGAGTTTCCGCGTGACCGGTTCGTGTAGCCCGCGCCGATGGTGGAATTTCGGTAAATCATATGTAGTAATATCTTTATGATACGCTCGCGACGATGCACTTGCTGAGCAAGCCGCGTCCCGCGGAGCATCCATCGGAGCACGATCATGATCGACATTAATCACGACGCTGCGGCCCACCGATTCACCGCCGAAGTGGAAGGTCAGCATGCGGTTCTCGACTACACCCTCGCGGGCGATCACATGACCATCACCCACACGGGCGTGCCGGAGAGTATCGGCGGCCGCGGAATTGCGGGCGAATTGATGCGCGCGGCCTTGAACACCGCGCAGATTCAAGGGTGGAAAGTGATCCCCGCGTGCTCGTATGCGGCAAGATATATGCTTAAAGTTGCCGATGGCGACAGACGACACGAGGATGAGTTATTGGACGAGGCACTCGATGAATCGTTTCCGGCGAGTGATTCACCCTCGGTCGGCAATAGCTCCTGAGATTATTCGTGACGAGGACGGACACGCGGTCTTCAGCTTCGCGGAGCGCGAGTGGCCGCACGGCTGGACGGGAGTCGGCGCCCCACACGCAGCCGTGTATTCGCGTTAGGAATTGGCTGCCGCAAACCGGAGCTTGCTTCTGAACACCGACCGCATCGAGAAGAAAATCCTGCTGCATGCGACGCGCGAGCGCGTATGGCAGGCGATCAGCAACGCCCATGAATTCGGCACGTGGTTTGGCGTGGCATTCGACGGCCCCTTCGCCGAACGCACCCGTCTGACCGGGAAAATCGTCCCGACTGCCGTAGATGCGGAAATCGCCAAGCTCCAGGAGCCGTACGCCGGGAAAGCCTTCGAATTCACCGTCGAGCATATCGTGCCCCTGCAAAAAATATCGTTCCGTTGGCATCCCTTTGCAATCGAACCAGACATCAATTATTCGATAGAGCCGACGACGCTCATCGAGAAATATCTGGCCGGCGCCTCGTAGCACGGCTAACTGCGGCGAAGCAGCGCTCAATCACGCGCGGCGCGCCGGCAGCCCGCTCTTGCCGCGAGCATCTGCGAGTGTCCACCCATCGAGAATCGCTGCCGTACTGTCGCGCAGCACGCGAAACAGCTTCTTCAGCTCGCAGCTGCGGGTGTCGACGCAATCTGCACACCGGCGGTATTGCGAGACGCTGGCGCAGGGAATCAAGGCGAGCGGACCTTCCATGAGCCGCACCACGGTGCCGAAGGAGATTTCCTCGGCGCTACGCGCAAGCTGGTATCCACCGCCTCGGCCCCGCTGACCACGAACCAAACCGTCACGTTTCAATTCGACAAGAATGGCCTCGAGGAACTTGACCGGAATGGTCCGGCGCGCAGAAATCGCCGCCGACGATAACGTGACTCCGGCGGGGAGTGCGGCAAGTTCCAGCAAGGCCTTCAGCGCGTAACGGGTTTTTTGAGAGAGCACGGGGAACAATCCTTTTTATTCAGCCGCCTCATGCGAATTGAGCATCTGCTAAGTCTTGCTCAGCATTAGACAGCTTGGCTTTAATTCATACAATCCCTATCGATTTTCTAGGAATTAGGAAAACCGATGAATTGCCCGAATAGAACGCGGCCGACGGCGCGCAATCTTCTGTCGTTTGCGTTTAAAGCGTTCGCTACGCGTTCGAAGGGTTTGAGGCCGGCGTGCTATGGACTGGTATTGCTTACGGCAATTACCGCTTCGGTCCCCGCACTCGCACAACAGAAGACCGGCCCGGGCATCTTCTCCGACGACGCCCTGACGTGGCACGGCATTATCCTCTACGGCGTCATCGACATCGGCCTGCAATACGATACACATGGCGCCCCGTTCAGCGACTACCGCCCGGCCGCCAGTGCGAACATCGTGCAAAGGGACAGCCGCCAGTCGGTGACCGGCCTCACGCCCAGCAACATGGGCCAGTCGAGGGTCGGACTTCAGGGCATTGAGCCGCTGAACGGCGATTGGTCGGCCGTGTTCCAAGTGGAGACCTTTTTCAATCCGCAATCGGGCGAAATCGCGGATTCTCTGAAGTCGTTGACTGTGAACAACGGCCGAACGCCGGCGACCCAAACCACCGGTCTCGACGGCAGCTCGGCGGGTCAGGCTCTGCAGACCGCCTTTGCCGGGCTGAAATCGGCGCGCTTCGGCGCCATCACCTTCGGCCGCCAGGTGACGCTGCTGACGGAAGGCACCATCAAGTACGATCCCAATTACGACGCTACGGCATTCGGCCTGCTCGGCGCGTCGAGAACCTACGCGGGTGGCGGCAGCAGCGAAGATAACCGGCTCGATTCGACGCTGAAATACCTTGGGACCTTCGATGAGTTGGTACACCTCGGCGCCCAGTACAAATTCAACGAATCCAATGGCACGGCCAACAGCGCTTTCCAGTTCGATCTAGGCGGTGAATACGCGGGCGCATCGGTCGATGCGTATTATTCGAAGATCAATGATGCGATCTCGGCATCTTCCTTGAGCGCCGCGCAAGTCGCCGAGCTTCCAGCCTTGGGGTATTCAGTCACGAATTCCCTGTCGGCAACCATCTCGGACAATACCGCGTTTGCCGTCATGGCTTTGTATAAGACCGACCCGTTGAAATTCTTTGCCGGTTACGAGCATATCAAGTATGCCAATCCGACGACGCCGTTGCGCGCCGGATTCACCGACATCGGCGGCTACAATCTGGCATTCGTCAACAACGACGCCTACGCCATTTCCAAAACTCTGCAGGTGTATTGGGCGGGTATTCGCTACACCGTCGTTCCTCGGCTCGATCTGACCGTGGCTTATTACGGCTATCAGCAGAACGCCTATGGAACCGGTAAGGAAGCGGGTTGCACGACCTCGGCGAACAGCGCGTGCAGCGGCAGCTTCGAGGCCTTTTCATTCGACGCCGACTACCGCTTCAACCAGCACTTCGACACTTACCTGGGCGCGATGTACAGCGGCGCGCACGACGGCGTGGCGAGCGGCTATGATTTCTACACGACCAACATCAACCCCACCGTTGGCGTCCGCTACAAGTTCTGAGTTCGACGGGCTCGCCGCATGTAACTGAAAATAGTCTCGTTGCCGCAACAACAGCGCGAAACAGCGGACGCCGTCACAGCCCGGCGCTCCAGGATGGGGCTCGCCGACCGATATAACTCGAACCGTCATGCACACGACATCCTGGCAGCGCCGTTTCGAATGCGCGCCCGCCGGCGCCCAGACCCTCATCAGTGCCGCCTCGATCTGGCTCGTCGCGGCCGCACTGCTCATCACACCGGGCGAGAGCGCAGCTCAGCAATTTACGACGCGGCACTACCGGCAGACCGAAGGCCTCGACAATCTCGTCGTGACCTGCCTGCTTCAGGACCATGCCGGATTCATCTGGACGTGTACCGAAGGCGGCCTATTTCGACTCGACGGGTCCAGTTTCGAGCGCATCGGGAAAAGCGAGGGCATCGACAGCGTCGCGATTCGCAGTGCCGTCGAAGATTTTTCGGCCACGCTGTGGGTCGGCACGTCGCACGAACTTTACCGGCGCGACGACCACGGCTTTCATGCGATCCGCCCCGAGGGCCGCAGCCTCGCCATTGCGGCGGGAATGCAAATTGCGGCGCTTGCTTCCGGACAGCTGCTGGTCATCGATGCGGGTCAGCTGCTCGAGCTCAGCGCCGCTGCCGATGGGACCTGGCACAGCAGGCCCTTTTTTACGCAGGCGCAGCTCGGCGCGACGCCTGCGCTCGAACACCTCGGCAGCCTCTTTGTTGACCAACTGGCTCGAATCTGGCTCGGTTGCGGTACTGCGATTTGCCGCGTCGAACACGGCAGCGTTGAACGTCTCGACGCGGGCTCCGGCGTCCCCGAGGATCAGTGGCGCTCGTGGCTCTTTGATCGCGAGGGAAGGCTCTGGGCACGCGGGCTCATCCACGTTGCGGTGCTCGAGGCGCAAGACACGCGCTTTGAAACGCGCGATCCGCCGCACGGTCGGCCCACCGACGAGAGCTTGAACGTGCCCTTGGCCCAAGACCTCGAGGGACGCATCTTGACGAGCAGCGCGGTCGGGCTGTCTCGGTGGCACGTCGGTGGTTGGCAGGAATTCACGAGAGCGAACGGGATGCCCGATGGCGGAATCTCCGCCCTGTTGGTGAGCCGCGACGGACAGGTGTGGCTGGGCTTGTGTGGCGGCGGCATGCTGCGTTGGCCTGGCTATGGGCATTTCGAATCCTGGACGATGGCCCAGGGCCTTGGCGATCTTCACGTCCATTCCATCGTATCCGAAGCGGACCAGAGTGTGCTGCTCGCGACGGGCGCCGGCTGCTATCGGCTCGAGGGCGCGGCGAACATGGCTGCGCCCTGTCGATTCGGCAACTTGCCCCGGGGCGGGATCCAGGCCATGACCCGGGGCGGCGGCGCACTGTGGATCGGAATGACGACAGGCGGACTGTTTCGCATCGGCGCCGGCGATCAACACGCGACCTGGGTGGCCGATCGAGCGTCGATGCGCACGCTCTATGTCGACTCGGCGGGTCGACTCTGGATCGGCACCGACGACGGCGTCGACGTGCTCGAACCCGGTGCGGCACAGCTCGAGTCCATGCCGCTCCCGACGCAGGTCGGCAAAGTGTCCGATGTGACCGAGGATGCCCAGGGCGCGATTTGGTTGGCGACGCAGGGTGGATTGCTGCGCTGGTCCGGTGGCCGCTGGATCGTGCTCGGCATCGATGGCGAAAACGCGCGCGCCGGCTTTGCCTCCGTCGCTGCCGACCAGGCCGGCTGGCTCTGGGCGGGAGGAGCTTCGCGCGGCATGCTGCACGTACACGTCGAGGGTGACGGCGTCGATCATGCGCAGTGGGTTCCCGACTACACGTTGGCGCGCACGGCGGTGAGGTTCACGCGCATCGACCCACGCGGCCGGGTCTGGGCCGGCACCGACTCGGGTGTGGTCGTCTTCGATGGCCAACTTTGGCGCCGGTTCAACACCGAAGATGGTTTGATTTGGAACACTACCGTCGAGAACGGTTTTTTCGCCGATACGGACGGCTCCTTTTGGATTGGAACCCATGGGGGCTCGACACACATCACGAACCCCGAAGTGCTGATGCAAGCCAAGCCGATCGGCCTGCGAATCACCCGCTCAGACCTCGGGGCGCAGGCGCTCGACGCAGAATCGATGCGGCGCCCATGGCAGCCGAATGTGGCGCTCAACCTGCACTTGGCGCAGCTCAATTATGGCAGCGTTGGCCGGTCGTACTTGAGGGTTCGGTTGCGCGGTCTCGGCGATCAGTGGCTCGAGACCCACAACCACGACATACAGTATCCGCGGCTCGAGCCCGGACGTTACACATTCGAAGCGGTTGCGATCGATCCCGATCATAAACAGACCTCGGAGTTGACGCGGCTGAGCTTCGAGATCCTGCCGCCCTGGTGGCGGACGAGTTGGTTCCAACTGGCGGCTGCGGCGGCGGTCATCGCCCTGCTCGTCTTCGCTTGGAACCGGCGTGAGCACAAACTCAGAGCGCAGCAGCGGGAACTCGAGCGCCAAAAAAAGGAGCACAAGGCCTTATTGCTGCGCGCCACGCGCGACGCCCTCACCGGGCTTTGGAACAGCGCGGCCATACTCGAGATACTCGCGCGCGAGGTCAAATCCGCCAAGCAGCGCGGGACGCCGCTCGCCGTCGCCATCATCGATATCGATCATTTCAAGCGGATCAATGATACCCGCGGACACTTAGCCGGTGACGAGGTGCTGCGCACGCTGGGCGCCAAGCTCAGCGGCCGGGTACGCGCCACCGATTCGTTGGGGCGTTACGGCGGCGAGGAATTCCTGCTGGTGGTGCCGGGCGCAGCGACACAAGCTCCTTTCCTGCCCATCGAGCGCATGCAGCGCGCGATTGCCGAGATTCCCTTCACCTATGCGGGTTCGGGCATCAAGGTCACTGCCAGCTTCGGCGTGGCGTGGCTGCTCGCCGCGTCCGATACCACCGAGGTCCTTCTGGGACGCGCCGATGCGGCCCTATACAGCGCCAAGCACGCGGGACGCAACCGCGTCGAGTACGCGGCCACCGGCTAGCGGAAAGGCGTTGCCCGCACATCATGCGGCGCACGGCCCGGGGGCGACTCCGACTCGTCGTCGAGGGGGATTACCTAGGATTTTGTCGCATCGCTGATTCTGGACTCGATGAGTTGCAGCAGCGTTTGGCCGACAAATGGCTTGACGAGATACTATCCGGCCTTGTACAGGTTCAAGCAGGTCGTCGCGTTGGCATGCGCCGTGATGAATATCGCCGGACACGAAACCCCTGTTTGCACCAGCTGTTGGTGCAGGTCCAGTCCGGAGATTCCGGGCAATGAAATATCAATGACCAAACAATCGGCATGCGACGCCGCATCGGTCGCGCGGTTCATTCAGATCGACCAGAAGCTCGACGCCATCGTGGACGCCGCTCTGGCGGCCCGAATTCCATCGGTGCGGGGTGCGGACCTTCAGAACAACATCCGCTTCATATTGCACAACAGCAACCAGCCGATAGGCGTTCGCCATTGCGCTGACTTCGCTATGGCTCGCCAGGCGTTGTACTGCGACCGCGCCGCCTCGACGCGCTTCCTGTCGAATGACCCATCCACAATGTGACACGCGGCTACTAGCGCAAGCGTGAAGCTGCCCATCGTGACCAGGCTTCGATAAGCTTCTCAGGCACCTCGTGCGGATCAGTTGAGGGCCTTCCGGCGGGCCCATGCCTGCGACGGCCGGCCGCAGCGGCATCGCGCACTAGATCGCAGAGTGCGGGCGACCGCATGTGCTCCGTCGCCAGATCGGTTGCGCCGAGATCGGCAAAATGGTCTTCGGTAGACATGCAGCGCTCCCATTGCCGGTCACGACGCGGATTGACAACGTCAACGACCGTCGCCCCAAATCATACCGGCGCGTCGCAGCCCGTGCTAATCACGTGTGCTTATATCCTTAGCCACTTTAATGATCGCCGCCTGCGAGAAACCCTAGAGTGACACGGTATTCCGTGCGTCGTCGGGACCATCGCTCCTGCGGTCGGCCGCTTTGCGTTCAGGCTCGGGCAAGCCCTACTTACGTTCCAATCCCCTCATGAAGGGCGACGCCCGATCATCGTCCCCGCTATAATTTGATATCCCCTACTTCGGAGATGTCAATGCAACTGCGCACTTTAGGCCGCTCCAGTCTGCGGGTTGCACCGCTCTGTCTCGGCGGCAACGTGTTTGGATGGACTGCAACCGAGGCAGCGTCTTTTGCGGTCCTGGATGCCTTGGTCGGCGCGGGACTCAACTTCATCGACACCGCAGATGTCTATTCCCGATGGGCGTCCGGACATCGCGGCGGGGAATCGGAAACGGTCATTGGCAACTGGTTGAAGCGCGGCGCGAATCGAAGGGACCTTGTAATCGCGACCAAGGTCGGCATGGAGATGGCTCCCGACCGCAAGGGCCTCTCTGCCGCCCACATCGCGCGCTCGGTCGAGGAATCACTGAAAAGATTGCAGACCGAATATATTGATCTCTATTTTTCACATTGCGACGATGCCAGCGTGCCATTGGAGGAGACTCTCGGCGTTTATCAGAAGCTCATTGCCCAGGGCAAGGTGCGCGCAATAGGCGCTTCGAACTACACGGCAGCGCGTCTAGCCGAGGCACTCGAGATTAGTCGCAATACCGGCCTGCCCCGATACGAAGTGCTGCAAACACAGTACAATCTTTATACCCGTTCAGACTACGAATCGGCGCTCGAGCCGCAGTGCCTGAAGGAGCAGATCGGCGTCGTATCCTACTATGCGCTCGCGTCCGGTTTTCTCAGCGGCAAATACCGCACGGCCGCAGACGCGTCGAAGAGCGTGCGGGGGAAAGCGATTGTCGAGAAATATCTCAATGAGCGTGGCTTGAGAATTCTTACGGCACTCGATGATGTAGGACGGCGCCACAACACTTCGGCCGCCAGTGTGGCGCTGGCATGGCAAATCGCGCGGCCTAGCATCACCGCCCCAATCGCCAGCGCAACAACAGTCGATCAACTCAGTGAACTGGTGGCCGCCACGCAATTGGAATTGGACCAGGCAGCCATCGAACAATTGAATGCTGCCAGTGGATGAGGACCTCGGCTCGATCTTCGTGCAGCGAGCTCTCGCGGCAAGGTCGAACCCATTGTGGCCTGAATCGCATTTACCTTTTCATCGCCATTGCCGGGCTGTTCAGTGCCTTCGCAGAATCCTCCCAACCTCCGCCGAGCGCACGGATCAAGTCGACGCTGGCGCGCGTCTGTAGCGTCTCGAGACTGAGCGCGTCCAGCTGCGTCTGCAACACGGCGGCCTGAGAAGTGACCACGGTAAGATAATCGGTTGCACCCTTGACGTAGAGCTGCATCGATAAATCCAGGGAACGCTGCGCCGAGTCGACCGCGGCTTTCTCGTCCATGGCGGCGTCGTGGTAGTGATTGAGAGTCGCGAGGCTGTCTTCAACCTGCTGAAATGCGCTGACGACGGTGCTGCGATAATTCGCCGCGGAAGCGTCGAACCCGGCGCGTGCCTGGGCCACTTGCGCCCGGCGCAGGCCTCCGTCAAATACGCTGAGCAGCGCGTTCGGTCCGATCGCCCAGAAGGAGCTCGGCGCAGTCAGCCAGTTCGAGACCGAAGTGCTTTGGAAGCCCCCCTGGGCCCCAAGCGTAATGGACGGAAAATATGCGGCTCGCGCGACCCCGATGTTTGCATTGGCCGCGATCATGCGCCGCTGCGCCGCTGCGATATCGGGTCGGCGTTGCAGCAAGTCGCTGGGGATACCGCTCGGAATCTGCGGAATCTTGATGATGACGATCGCGGGCTGAATCGAGAACGTCGAGACCGACTCGCCGAGCAGCGCAGCGATCGCATGTTCCTGGAGCGCGCGCTGCGCGAGCGTCTGCGCCGCTCGAGAGCGTGCCGTATTGAGCTGGGTCTGCGCCTGCGCGACGTCGAGGCCGGGTGCGATGCCGGCATCGTGGCGCTGTTTGGTCAACGTGAGCGCGCGCGTATAGGCGGTGATGGTCTCCTCGAGAATCGCGCTGTCGCGGTCGAAGCTGCGCAGCTGAATGTAATCATCGGCCAACTGCGCGATCAACGAGAGGCGAGCATTCTCAAGATCCGCCGCCGCGGCCGCCGCATTGGCCTGACCGGCGGCGACCTCATTGCGAATCTGACCCCACAGGTCGAGTTCGTAGCTGACGCTGCCGCCTGCCGTGAAGACGTTGTAGTAGGTCGGCGTGGCGGGACCGCGGAGCGGCGCGTTGACGGAATAGCGATCGCGCTCCGCGCCGCTGCTCAAGCCCAGCGAGGGATAGAGTCCCGCGCGCGCCTGATCCGTAAGCGCCCTCGCCGCCGCGTAATTGGCAAGCGCCGCGGCCAGGGTCGGGTTCCCGGCGATCAACCGCGTCTGCAGCCCGTCAAGTTCTGCGTTGTCGTAGAGCATCCACCAGCGATCGCGCGGGAGCCGATCGTTCGGCTGCGCCTGCGTCCAGGGTCCGATTTCCTTGTAGGCGACCGCCGTTGGAATTTCCGGGGTTGCGAGCGGCGGCGTCAGAGAACAGGCGCTGAGCAGTAACGCGAGCGCCGCCGCGCCCCACGATATGCGGTTAAGCCTTATCATTTTTGTGCTTCCCTTGGCCGGCACTGCCGACCGCTGCCGCGCCGGCAAGTCGCACGGTATCGCCGGTGCCGATTCCATCGGGCGGGTTTTCAATGACTCGGTCGTTCGGCGCGAGGCCCGAGGCGAGCTCGACGACCGTACCCAGGTCGCGCGCGATCGACACGGGCTTGACCAGCACGTGGTTGTCGGCGTCCACGGTCGCGATCGACAGCCCCTTGGCGTCGAAGATCAGCGCGCTCGACGGCACGCGCAGCGCATTGGCACCGTCGGCAATTTGCAAATGGATGCTCGCGTAATCGCCCGGCATCATCTCGCCGGCGCTATTGTCGACGATGAGCTGCATCAAGGTCGTGCCGGTGCTCGGATTGACCGCTTGTGCCGATGCCTCGACGGTCCCACTATAGGTTCGGTCGGGATGTTCGGGCACGCGGATCGTGGCCTTGGTGCCCGGCGGCACGCTCGGCACGAAGTTTTGCGGCACGTTGACGTAGACGCGCAGCTTGCGGGTCTCGGAGATCACGAACAGCTCCGCGCCCCCGGCGGCCCCGACATTGATCAGGGCGCCGATGTCGGTATCGCGCGCAGTGACGACGCCATTGAATGGCGCGATCAGGTGTTTAAAACCCTGCTCGGCGATCAGACGGTCGACGTTCGCCTGTGCCGCCTTGACTTGGGCGACGTTGGCATTCAGCGTGAACGTGCGCTGGTCGACGTCCTGCTGGGCGACGGCATCGGTGCTCGCGAGCGACTGCCAGCGCTCCGCGCTGATCTGCGCGAGCTTTGCGTTCGCCTCGGCGACGCTCAAGTCGGCGCGCGCCTGAGCGAGCTGCTGGTCGAGATCCGGTGCATCGATTTCGGCCAGCACGTCGCCGGCCTTCACTTGGTCGCCGATATCGTGTCGCCAACTCTTCAAGTAGCCGGGGACGCGCGCATAGATGGGGGCGCGAATATAGGCTTCCAGGCGTCCGGGCAGATCTAGACTCGCATGATCCTGCGCTGCGATCGGCGCAATGATCGCGACGCTCGGCACGGCCTGCGCTTCGGTCAACTCGCGCAGGCGCGAGTTCTGCGTCGCGCGCGACACCATACCGTAGGCAACGAGGCCCACCGAGAACAGCAAGAAAGCGCCGCCGAACAACCACAGCCGGTTGAGCGCGGGACGGCCGGTATTGCGATCAGGCTCGGACATAGGCTTCTCCAAGGTTGGCTTGCGGCGCCGGTTTGAGGCCGTAGCGCCGGTGAACGAGGCTGAACACCACGGGGACGAAAAACAGCGTGGAGACGGTCGCGAACAGCAGTCCGCCGATCACCGCCCGGCCCAGGGGCGCGTTCTGCTCACCGCCTTCCCCGAAGCCCAGCGCCATTGGTAGCATACCGATGACCATCGCGAGCGCGGTCATGAGCACCGGGCGCAGGCGCACGAATCCGGCCTCGAGCGCTGCCTGCGTCGCATCGCCGAGCTCGCCGAGCTTCTCGCGTGCGAAACTGATGACGAGCACGCTGTTCGCGGTCGCGACTCCCATGCACATGATCGCGCCCGTGAGCGCCGGCACCGAGAGCGTCGTATGCGTCGCAAACAGCATCCAGATGATGCCGGCGAGCGCCGCGGGCAGCGCCGTGATGATCACGAAGGGATCGGTCCACGACTGGAAATTGATGACGATCAGCAGGTAGACGAGCACGATTGCGCCGAGCAGACCAAACAGCAATCCGGAGTAGGCGCTGTTCATGGTCGCTGTCTGGCCAACCAGGGCCACGATCGCGCCTTTCGGCTTATCTTTGTCGTTCTGGGCAACGATTTTTTGGATTTCGCTCGAGATTGCGCCGAGATCCCGCCCTTGAGCCGTCGCATAGATGTCCACCATCGGAGCGATGTCGTACTGCGAGACCACGGCGTTGCTGTGGCTGCGGCCGATGTCGGCGATGCCGCCGAGCACTGTCGTGGGTGCTCCGCTCGCATTGATCGGCAGATTCCCCAGCCCCGCGAGTGTGTCAATTTGATATTGCGGCGTCTGCAGCGCGATCGGGTACGTGACGCCATTCTTCTCATTGAGCCAGTAGGTGGGCGAGACCTGAATCGAACTCGCGAGGTTGACGACTAAGCTATTGGTCACGTCGGCGGCGGTCACGCCGGTGTACTGGGCCCGAGTCCGGTCGAGTTTGACATCGATCGTCGGCAGCGCGGCCGACTGTTGAATGCGCACATCGGCGACGCCCGTGACTTGGCGAATCTGGGTGAGCAGCTTGTTCGCGTAAGCGTAGTCGGCCGCAAGATCGTTGCCGCGAACTTGCAGATCGATCGGCGCCGGCGCACCGAAATTCAAGATCTGGCTGACGATATCGGCGGGCAGAAACGAAAACGTCATGCCGGGGAAGCGGTGCGGCAACTCCCGGCGGAGCCGATCGACGTACTCGGTGGTCGGCGCATGGCCCGGCTTGAGCGAGATTTGAATGTCGCCGTCCGACTCGCCGATCGTGCCGGTATTATTGTAGATCGTGTTGATCGCCGATATATAAGTGCCGATATTGTCCGCGACCGCAGAGACCTCGGACGGCGGGATCACCTCGCGAATCGCCTGTTCCACATCGGCGAAGCGCGCGGCGGTCTCCTCGATCCGGAGGCCGACGGGCGCTCGCACATGCAGCAGTATCTGGCCGCCGTCGACCTGCGGGAAGAAATTGCGCCCGAGAAATGGCGTCAGCAGGAACGAGACGGCGACAAAAGCGAGAAAGCCCGCGAGAAACCCGCCGCGATGCGCGATCGCAAGCGCGAGCAATTCGTGATACCCGGCACGTAAGCGATTGAAACCGGCTTCGAAGCCGTGCTGCAAGCGTACCAGCGGATTCCGGGACGGCGGCGGCTCGTGGACACCGCTGTGTTCGCCGGCCGGTCCGGCCTGCCGGCGCAATAAATATTTCGCCATCGTCGGCACCAGGGTGCGAGACAACAGGAATGAGAAAACCATTGCAAGCATCACGCTCTCGGCCATGGGGATGAACAGGAAACGCGCCACGCCATCGAGGAAGAACATCGGAATGAACACGATGCAAATGCATAGCAGCGAGACAAAAGCCGGAATCACGATTTGCGATGCGCCGTCGAGGATCGCGGTCTGCACATCCTTGCCCTGTTCGAGATGGTAGTTGATGCTCTCGATCGTGACCGTCGCCTCGTCGACGAGGATACCCACGGCCAGCGCGAGGCCTCCCAAGGTCATGATATTGAGCGTCTCGCCAATCGCCGATAGCGCCGCGATCGCGCCGAGGATCGCCAATGGAATCGAAGTGGTCACGATCAGCGTCGAACGCACACTGCCGAGGAACAGCAGAATCATCAGGCTCGTCAGCGCGGCGGCAATCACGCCCTCGCGGACCACGCCGCTGATCGCGGCGCGCACGAAGATCGACTGATCGCCGATCGGCTTGATCTCGAGCGCATCCGGGAGCGATGGCTTGATGGTCGCCAACATCTTCTTGATGCCGCTGACGATGTCGAGCGTCGAGGTCGTGCCGTTTTTGAACACGCTGAGCAGCACCGAGCGATTCCCGTCCACGTGGACGACATTGGTCTGCACCGCACTGCCCTCGTGGACGCTGGCCACATCGTGCATGTACACCATCGCGCCGCCCACGCTCTTGATCGGCAGATCGCCGAGATCCGAAATTTTCGACGGCGCACTGTTGAGGTTGACGTTGTACTCGTAATCGCCGATCTTCTCCGAGCCGGCCGGCGTGAGCAGGTTCTGTGCGGCCAGCGCATTCGCGACGTCGAGACCGGTCAAGCCGCGCGACTGCAGCGCGGCGGTGTCGAGATCGAACATCACCTGCGGCGCCTTGCCGCCGAACGGCCAAGGGATGCCCGCGCCCTGCACGGTGACGAGGCGCGGACGCACGAAGTTCATGCCGAGATCCGCGAGATTTTGTTCGGTCAGCCCCTTACCCGAGAGCGCGAGCTGAATGATCGGCACCGTCGACGCGCTGTAGTTCAGAATCAGCGGCGGCGTCGTGCCGGCCGGCATTTGCTTGAGCAAGGTCTGTGAAATCGCGGTGACCTGCGCATTCGCGGTGGCGATATTGACGGTCGGATGAAAGAAGATCTTGACGATCCCGAAGGTCGTATAGGAATTCGCCTCGAAATGCTCGATGTCGTTGACGGTCGTCGTCAGCGCGCGCTCGAAGGGCGTGATGATGCGCCCCGCCATCTGGTCGGGCGGCAAGCCTTGGTACTGAAACGCCACGGCAATGATCGGAATCCTGATGCTCGGAAAGATATCGACGGGCATGCGCAGCGCCGCAAGCGTGCCGAGCAGCAGTATGAGCAAGGCCGACACGACGAACGTGTAGGGCCGGCTGAGCGCGATACGAACTATGGCGAGCATTAGGGCACCCCGATGTGTTTGGATTCTTACGAGGGACCGGCGCCGGCATCCTGTGTCGCAAGCTCTCCGATCGCGGACCAATCCAGGTGGCCGCCGCCTTGTGCAAGGACACGCAGAAACCGATCGTGCAGCAGGCTCCCGAGCGGCATCGGCACGCGCAGGTTCTCGGCTTCAGCAAGCGCCAGGCAAATATCCTTATAGCCGAGCGGAAGCGCGAAGCCTGCCGGATCGAATTTGCGCTGCGCGATCAGGCTGCCGAAGATCTTGTACGCAGGCAGGTTGAACACGCTCGAAGTCATCAGATCGACATAGGCTTGCCGATCGATGCCGGCCTTGTCGACGAGCGCGATTGCTTCGCCGAGTGCCTCGATCACAGCCGCTTGCAGGAAGTTGCCGCTGAGCTTGACGAGATTCGCGGCCGACGGGTCCGCTCCGATCGATAGGGTTTTCTGGCCCATCGCGTCGAACAACGGCTGAAAGGCAGCGATCACGTCCGCATCGCCGGCGGCGACGATGAAGAGCTCGGCCGCGGCCGCGATCGCCGGACGCCCGAACACCGGCGCGGCAAGATAGTGTTGTCCGGCCTGTGCATGCGAGCGCGTCAGGTGCTTCGAGAGCCCGACGCTGATCGTGCTCATCGAGATATGCGCCGCGCCCTTGGCAAGATTCGCGACGATTCCGTCCCGTGCAAACGCGACGTCGCCTGCGGCGTTGTCGTCCGCGAGCATCGTGATGACGGCCTCGCCGCTGCAGGCATCGGCGATACTCATCGCTTCGTGCGCACCGATTTCTACGAGCGAACCGGCTTTTCCCTTGCTGCGGTTGAATACCGTGACCTCATGTCCCGCCTTGACGAGATTCGCCGCCATTGCGGCTCCCATGTGGCCCAATCCGATGAATCCGATCTTCATGTCGTGATCTCCTTGTTGGTCTGCGATTGGACGCGTTCTAGCGGCGCCATGAACTCAGGCCCCACCGGATCGGTGACCGTGGCATTGACGATCTTGTCGATCTGATCCCGATAGGCGGCATCGAGCGACCAGCCGGCAACGCCGAGTGCCGCCTCGAGCTGCTCAGGATGCCGGCCGCCCCAGAGTGCGACACCGATGCCTTGATCGAGCATCCAGCGCACCGCCAGTTGGATCACGCGGCGGTGAAAGCGGCGCTTTGCGAGCTCATCGAGCTGCCGAACGGCTTCGAGATACTGGGCAAAGCGCCGCGCCTGAAATTTGGGATCAATGCGTCGCAGATCGTCGCCCTCGAACGCGGTATCCGGGCGCATGCGCCCGCTCAGCAAGCCGCGACACAGTGCCCCATAGCCGAACGTCGCGATCCCATTGGCGCGGCAGTAAGGAAGAATTTCCGATTCGATGGCCCGCTCGAACAAGTTGTAGGGCGGCTCCAAAACGTGCAGCGGAGCGACCTTGCGGAATTGCTCCATCTGCTCGACCGAGAAATTACTGACGCCGATCGCGCGGATCTTTCCCTGTTCATATAGCGAGCGCATCGCCTCGGCGGTCTCCTCGACCGGCACGAGCGGATCGGGCCAATGCACGAGATAGATGTCGATGTAATCGGTGCGCAGCCGGCGCAGCGAATCATCGACTTCCTGCAAGATGCGAGCGCGGCTCGCGTTGCGGTAAATTTTGCCGTCGCGCCATTCCAGCCCCGTCTTGGTCGTGATCACGGCCTGCTTGCGCATACCTGCAAGAGCCGCGCCGACGATCTCCTCGGATATGCCAAAGCCGTAGACCGGTGCGGTATCGATGAGGTTGATGCCTTGTCGCAACGCGGCCCGGATCGTGGCAACCGCGTCGCGTTGGTCGGTTCCTCCCCACATCCAGCCGCCCATGGCCCAGGTTCCGAGGGCGACGCGCGAGACTTGAAGTTCCGTACCCGGGATTTCGACCAATTCAGGTACTACGACGGGAATCTGGATCTGCGTTGACTGGTTCATGACAGGTGCTCCGTTTGGATCGATGGAACTACTTTGGAGGTTGCGGATGTTCGGCGCATTGCTGATTTGCCCGTATTTGTTACAAATGAAATAGGCACTTGAGACCCGGGACCCGACGCTGCGGGCCGGGGGAAGCTAATAATTGAGGGACGTGCCGTAGGCGATCGTGAGGAAGAAGAACGCCGTGATCAGCGCCGCCGAGAAAAACGCGATGAGTCGATGGGAATGCATGGCTGGCTCCTCGAGTCGAGTTAAGGGGGACTCTCGCGAGCAATCTATCGACGGTCGGTAGCGATGGTGTTTCCGAAGGGCGCGCCAATATTTCAGGTGAAACTTGCTCCGGTCCGGAGCCTTGCTCGTTCGGCTCGGGGTTATTGCGATTGACGCAAGCGGATCGCGAGTGCATGCGTCCATTACGCGCTTCACCCTTGCGCTTAAAGGGTATTTACCGCGATGATCGATGGCTCAAACCCCAGACGTAGGCCGCGAGCGCCGACACCTGATCGGCGCTCAGTTGAGCTCCGCCCATCGGCGGCATCGGTGAGCGAAATGGTTCAAGCTCTCAATAGACGACTTCAACCGCAGAGCTGAAGATGTAGCCCGCACCGCGCTCCGTGACAATGAATTTGGGCTGCGCGGGATCGGGTTCGATTTTGCGGCGCAGCCGCAATACCTGGATGTCGATCGCGCGATCGTAAACTTCATTGTCGTAGACGCGGCTCGCCTCGAGCAGCTGATCCCGCGTTAGAATGCGCTGCGGCGCGCCGAGCAAGGCGGCCAGCAAATTGAACTCGCCATTGGTCAACACGATATTTTGGCCGTCGCGGCGTTTGAGGCGCCGCGTGCGCAGGTTGAGTTCGAACTCGCCGAATCGGTAGGCGCGAATCTGCCCCTGCCGCGCCGAATCCGGTGCAGTGCTCTTCGTGCGGCGAAGTACGGTGCGAATGCGCGCGAGCAATTCGCGGGGACTGAACGGTTTGGTCAGATAATCGTCGGCACCGAGCTCGAGCCCCATGACCCGGTCGGCCTCGTCGCGTACGCCGGTGAGCATGACGATGGGTATCGCTGATTGTTCCCGCAAATTTCGGGCGATCGCCATGCCGTCCTCGCCGGCGAGGCGCAAATCCAGCACGACGAGATCAATGGCTTCGTCGGCGAGTATCTGCGACATCTCCTTGCCGGTTGCAGCGACGCTCACGCGCAGGCCATTCTCCGCAAGATACTCCTCCAATAGTGCGCGAATTTGCGGATCATCGTCGATGACTAAAATATGCGTTTGTATATTTTCCGGCATGGCTCCTACCTCGAAGGATTCAATGCTGGGTTCGCAATACGCGTGCGAGCGATTCGGCAAGGTCGCGGCGGTGCAGCGGCTTGCGCAACACCTCGTTGATGCCGAGTTCTGCCGCCCGGGTCGTGAGCTGCGCTCCGCCATATCCGCTCATCAGAATGATCGGAATCGCAGCACGAATCTGCCGGATCTCGTGCGCGAGCGCAGTGCCGATAAGCTCCGGCATCGACTCATCAGTGAGGATCGCATCGAAGCGCTGCGGCCGGTCCCGAAATGCCGCGAGCGCCGCGGCGCTCGAATCGAAGCCTACGGGCTCATAGCCGAGCTCGGCAATGATCTCCTCGGCCAGCGCGAGCAACGGCCGCTCATCATCAACGATCATCACGGTTTCGCCGTTTCCGCGCGGCAGCGTTCCAGCCGCCGCAACGGCCGGTACCTCCGTTTCACCGGCGACGGGAAGCCAGATCTCAAACCGCGTACCCTCGCCCGCCTTGCTGGAAACGTCTATCGCGCCTCCCAAATCGGCCACGATACCGTGCACGAGAGAGAGTCCGAGGCCGGTTCCCGCGCCGACCGCCTTGGTCGTAAAGAACGGATCGAAAATCCGTTCGAGCACCGCAAGCGGGATGCCGCTGCCGGTATCGCTGACGCTCAGTCGCACATACGATCCCGCAGCGAGAGAACCACGCGAAAGCGTCCGGCGCACAACGAGTTCGACGCTTTCGAGAATCACCTGCAGCACTCCCCCGCCTGCCATGGCTTGCACGGCGTTCGTGCAGAGGTTCATCGCAACTTGGTGCAAATCCGTGGGGTCGCCGATCACCGCCGCATTGCCCGACTCGACTCGGCTCTCGAGACGAATCCCCACCGGCAGCGAAGCCGCGAGCAGTTCGAGAGTCTCTTCGACGACCGATTGAATGTTGACCGGTACCCGGTCGCCGAGTCCGCTGCGGCTGAATCCGAGAATGCGTTCGACCAAGGTCTTGGCGCGTTCGGCCGCGTGCATGACGTTGTCGAGGTAGCGCCGCAAAGGGCTGCCCGCAGCGGATTGCTGTTGGGCAAGTTCGCCGTATCCGAGGATTGCCCCGAGTATGTTGTTGAAGTCATGCGCGATGCCGCCCGCCAAAGTGCCGATCGCCTCCATTTTCTGCGATTGTCTCAGTTGCGCTTCGAGTTGCTCCTTGTCGGCTTGCGCCTGCCGCTGCGCGGTCACGTCGCTCGATGAACCTACCAATCTCAGAGACCCGCCCGAAGGGTCACGCACGAGCCGGCCGCGTGCGGCCACCCAATGCCAGTCGCCGTTTGGTTGGCGCACGCGATATTCGCATTCATAGCGGGCCGTGCGTCCTTCGAGGTGGTCGGCGAGTGCGGCCTCGAAGCGCGCAACGTCGTCGGGATGGATCACTATTTTCGCCCGCCATTCATCCCGCGTTTCGATCCGGTCATCCGCGCTAAGTCCATACAGAATTTTCATCTTTGGCGACAGAAACAGACTCCGGGTCGCCAAGTCCCAGTCCCAATGGCCTTCGTTCGCCCCTTCCATCGCGAGCGCATAGCGCTGTTCGCTTTTGCGCAGAGCCTGCTCGCCCACTTCGACCCGGCGAATTTGCCGCAGCAGCGCCGCCACGATGATCGCACCAAGCAACGTGAGCACGAGCGTGCGCACACCGACCCGGATCGTCTCGTCCCGCCATGGGCGCAGCGCCACTGCCTCGTCGCGCGTAACCACGAGCATCAGCGGCGTATCCCGCACGTGCGCGACGGCTATGAAGCTCGGCTTTCCGTCTAACGGACTGACAATCCGGTCGGCCGGCGCGGCCGTGAGTGCCGAGAACTTCTGCCCGACGGCACCCGTTGTAGGCGGATTGCGCGCGAGTAGCGTCCCGTCATCGCGCACGAGCTGAATGGCGCTGTTCATGCCGAGGTTGACCGCACGATAGAGCTGCGTGAGATCGTCAAGGTCGACGACTGCGATGACGATGCCCGTGAAACCTTCCGCATCGTCGTCCAGGCGGCGGGAGAGATCGATCGCATCGCGCCCTTCGGAACGAGTGACGAGCGGTTCGCTGATAAACAGCCCCTTCGCAACGCCATCTCGCTGAGCAATGAAGTACGAGCGGTCCGCCACATTGTGGGTCGGCGGAGCGGATCCGAGCGAACCGTAGCGTTGATTGCCTTGCGCGTCGATGATCATGACTTGGCGCACGATCCGCATCTTGGGCGTGCGGGCCTCGAGAACGGCGCCGATATGCCCGGGCGGGATCGATTGGCTGTCGCTGTGATACCAACGCGCCGTATCGAGCAGCAGGAGATCCACGGACTGCAAACTCCAAGCGGTTTGCTCCGCGAGCGCGTTGGCCACATTGTTGATTTCGCGATCGATCGCAACGACGGCATGTCGATAGGATCGATATGCATCATAGGCGGTCGACCCGCCGAAGGCCGCGATAATGAGGACGCCGAGCACGGCCACGCCGATCTGCAGGCGCGTGAACCGAGTGGTATCGGCTTTAGGTGACGCATGCTTGCCGGCTGCGGACATGCTGTGCCCCGTATGCATTAGGCCGCCTTGCCGATCATCGAGCGCACCGCCTCCAGCAGTTCGCTGCGGACCAGCGGCTTTGCAACGACCTTCTGCGCGCCCAAAGTCTGCGCGATCGGGCCGGCTGCCGATAGACCCGAACGAAACTGGCCCGAAATTGCAATTACCGGCGTTCCCGGATGTGCCGCCCGTATCATACCGATGCAATGCGCGCCGGCAAGTTTGGGCATGTAGAGACTTACGATCACGAGATCCACCGAAGAAATCGCGGGCGCGGCGCACAGGACACCCGTGCGGACACGATATCCGGCCTCGTTGAGCCATTCACGCAGCAATGCGCGCGTCAGGTTATCCTCCTCGTAGATCATGATCTCGAGGCGGGTTCCGACTCCATCGCACGGTTCCGTGCCGACCGCTGGCTGTGTCGGCACATGGTTCGCGTCCGGCCCCAGTGTGTCGGCGGGCATCGTGGGGCCTCGGCTACGGAACCAGCGCGGCGCTGCGCGCAAGGGCGAAGATCGCGAACAAAGAGATTCGACATAGGGTCCACATGCGCAGCAACATCGCGACCCGGCATGTCGAAGCGATTTCAAGACCCAAGGTGTCGATTACGGATGAAATATGGCGCTGACTCTCTGAGGTTCGTCGTTTCGCCTGAAACGCGCGTCGCGCGCCTCGAAATTGATCCTTAACCTCCCCTGCCCAACCTGAACATCGACCGGACGGCATCGGTCCGTGGTGTATCTATCCGGTCTCGTAGACACGGGCGTAGCGCTCTCGGACGCCGAGCCGGTGGCCCGCCAAGCGCAGGGCGTATCGGACGTCGTCAACATGATTGCGGTTGAACCGTAGGTCCCTTGGAACGCCGTCATGCGGCTCCAGCCGTACCCAGCCCCCTCCGCTCGTTTGGACGGGCCGCTGGGGCGAGGACGCACGGTTCGGCGCGGATAGCCCCTTTCAGAATGTCACATCATTCCAATAGCGTCTGCCCGAGCGCCGCCACCAACACCGAGCTGTAGCGATCAGCTTGCAGGATCCGGCTTCGCTCAATGGCCCTCGCCCATGATTCTGGGATTAATCGTCGGTCCATTTCGCCTGGGCGCCTTTACATAAGGAAATTATCAAACCGCTGCACCGCGATGCGTTGACATGAGCAACACCTTACCCTACCCTCATCGCTCATCTGAAAAAGGCACACCCTTCGAAAGAAGGGGTCGCAAAGCTACCGGTCTAAGGGGTTTCCTATGACAGCGGGGTTACCAGTATGGAACACCACACGTCGATTGTGCGGCTTCACCGACCGCCCACAGACCGAGCGCCGACCGACCTAGGCGCAGGTCCCTCTCATGCGTCCCGTTTCAGTTTTGGACTGGAGTCCGTTTCTCCTAAGTCCCTGGTCTTCCCCGTAGTCTTCACACGCTAAGCGAGCATCGACATGTCCATGACAAGCCTGTTGACAATCACGCCTTGGCCCGCGCTATCGGCAATCATCCTGCTGGTTCTGCTCGTAGCCGCGCTCTACTTTGCGAGGAGTACGGCCCATCAAGCGATCCACGCGGGTTGCGCAGCCTTGGCGCGCGGACTGCGGCTGGCTTCGCATTCCATCACCCACGCGCTGGAGCATCTCGTGGCGCGAAATCGTGCGGTCTTGCTCGCCGCGGGCCGTGAGGCCAAGGAGCGCATCGTCGAACGCGAGTTCGCGCGCGTGGGCGACACCGTACGCAAGGACCTTGCGGGCTATCCAGAGATGCACCGAAGCTTGAGCGGGGCGATTCTGCGGATAGAGGAGGACCAGGAGAAGGCCGTGGAAGTCCCACCCGAAGCGCCCGGCTGGGCCCAAGCGGTCGGCGTCGTGGCCAAGCTCGACGCACGCAACGGGGGAACCGAGATCCTCGCCGATATTCACAAATCGATGGTCAAGGCGCATGCCGAGGCGATGCGTGACTATCGAAAGGCGAGCGCCGAGCGACACGCGTTGCTGCGGCAAATGATGCCTGACTGGCGCTTGATCCAGCAGACACTCGGGCGTGTGAACAAGAGCGTCGAGAGCGTCATCGAACGTTCACTTGCGATCGACCGTCACATGGAGGAGTACGAGACGATCGTACGAGGTGAGAATCATGCCGTCTCGATACTGTCATCCTCGTCGATCGTGTACTTTTTTATCTCGGCTCTGGTGCTGGCAGTGGCGACAGCCGGGGCCGCGATCAACTTTACGTTGATTGCGCGACCCATGGCGGAGATGGTAGGCGGAACCAACTTCATCGGCGCGTTTCGTACGGCCGACATTGCGGCGCTCGTCATCATCATGGTCGAGATCTCCATGGGCCTCTTTCTCATGGAGTCTCTGCGCATCACGCGCCTGTTTCCGGTGATCGGCACACTGACGGACAAGATGCGCGTACGGATGATAGTCATCACGTTCGCGATTCTGCTCATGATGGCGAGCATCGAGGCAGGACTCGCCTACATGCGTGAGGTATTGCTACAGGATGAGTTGGCCACCAACGCGCTGCTGCGTAGCGACAACACTGGGTCCATGGTGAACCAACACCTATGGATCACGACTGCGGCTCAAATGGGCATGGGGTTCATCCTGCCTTTTGCGCTGGTGTTCGTCGCGATTCCGCTCGAGACCTTCGTGCATTCATTACGAACGGTCGTCGGCCTGATAGGCATCGCGATTCTGCGTGCGCTTGCGTTGATCCTGCGAGTGCTCGGTAACGGCGCTCGTCACCTTGGAGTACTCGCCCAACGCATCTACGACCTGCCGTTATTCCTGCCGCTGTGGCTCGAGGCCAGGACGGCGACTGCGGCCCGACAGGCAGCGAACGCGCCTCGCTCCGGAGAAGCCGTACCCTGGCAGGAGGCGCGCTCATGAAGCGCCGGGTCTTCCTGCTGACGCTGACTCTTGCAATCAGCGCCTGCGTTCCGCCCAGTGCCCACAATACCGGAGTCTACCTGCTCGTCGATACGTCTGGATCGTACAACAGGCAGGTCAGCAAGGCAGAACAGATCATCCTCTTCGCGCTGTCGCGGTTGCAGTCGTCAGACTCGATTGCAGTCGCGAGGATAGATACGGCGAGCTTCACGGAGAAGAATATCATCGCCAAGGCAACATTCGACGATCGCCCAAGCACCGCAAACCAGCAAAAACGTGCGTTTGCAGGCCGCGTGGAGAGTTTCGTCGACCAGGCGACACCGGCGCCCTACACCGACATCACCGGCGGATTGCTGCAGGCGATCGAGTTCCTAAACGAGAAGCAGACAGCACGCAAGGAGATTCTAATCTTCTCCGACATGAAGGAGGATCTCGCCAAAGGCTATGTCCGCGACATCCCGCTTGATTTCAGGGGATTCGACGTGGTCGCGCTCAACGTGACGAAGCTTCGCCAGGACAACTTCGATCCCCGCCTGTACCTCGCCCGGCTGGAGGAGTGGCGGGTGAGGGTGGAGCAGAGCGGTGGCCATTGGCGCGTCGTCAACGACCTCGATCGGCTGGACGGACTCTTGTAGCTGGTATCGTGCTGCAGGCGCAGCTGAACCACGATGCTCGCATCGCTGCTCTTCGAGGCGCGTCTGTGGCTGGCAATTTGGCGATGCAGGCTCGCCTGCTACTGGCTCGCCGTCGATACGGATAATCTGAAGTTCTTCTCGATGTTCGGGGTGCTGATCTTTGGTGTGATCGGCATCGCCCGCTTCGCCTTCGTGGATAGAATGGCCATTGAGCCTGCCGGGATGCAGGTCGCGCAGCGCGAAGCGGCACGGGCGCAGCGGCGCGCAAATGATCTCGAATGCCTAGCCGAAAACGTCTACTTTGAAGCTCGCGGCGAACCGCTGGAAGGACAGTACGCGGTCGCCGAAGTGACCTTGAACCGGACACGGTCCGATAACTTTCCGCACACGATTTGCGGGGTGGTCCACGAGATTCGGTGGAATCCTGGTCGCGAGCGTCTCGTTGCCGACTTCTCGTGGACGGAGCAAGGCGGACTGTCCCCGCAGGACGGACCTGCCTGGAAACAGGCGATGTCCGTGGCGATCGCGGTGTACGACGACCTGCACGAGCCGCTGGTGCCGGGTGCCTTGTTCTATCACGCGACCAACGTCCACCCAGAATGGTCGAAAGTTCGAAAAGCCGTTGCGACGATCGGCAAGCACATCTTCTACCAGTGAGAGTCTCCCATGCAGGAGCGCAACATCATCACGCCTAGTTGTCGAGAAACAGCGTCGAATCCGCTCGAGCAGTGAGGTGTCCGAAGAATCAACGGCGATCAAAAATGAGATCAGACGTGGTCGCGGCGACCTTGCATGCAATTGGCGCGAACGTAGATATCTTGGGCGGCGGGTCGGACAGCTGTAGCATGATCGAGTCGGCACAGGAGGTGCCCGGCAATCGGGACGAATAGGTGTCGATGTCACCGAAGAGCACATTGGACGCGTCATGGATGGTGACGGGAAATTGACGCGGGGCACCGTCGTTGCCTCCCGACCAGTCCATCGCCGACACGGTCAATTGCGCCGACTCCACCGCGAGATTGAATGAGCTATTGGCTAACACGACATTGTTGACGGAGGAGATATTGACGACGGCCTGGGGGCCGTCGCTCTTGAATGTATTGTCGGCCACGATGATGTTCTGATTGACGAGAGTTGCTGCCACATCGGTACCCGCGACTTCATTCTGGAAGTTCGGGAAGTTGGCGGCCTCTGCCATGATATCGAGAGCGAAAAAGCCGGATAGATAATCATGGCCCCTCGCGTCAAACTCGTTATTGCTCAACACCAGCTCCTGAGCACCCGGACCCTCACCCCAGTACTGGCTCGCCAGCACATACACTTCCTTGAGTGTTTGCCCAACGAAGCGGTTCTCGTTAACCCAACCATACGGCGTCTGCAATAGCAATGCGCGGGCACGATTGAACGCGAATAAATTGTTGCTGAAGAGGTAACGTGCGCCTGCGGAAGCCGACAGATCACCAGCAATGAAACCGGCCTGCCCGAGACCCGAATTTACAGCCTGATTTAAAGTCAGAACGGGATTGCCGCCACTGGCTGGGTTGGATACTGATTCGACCGTCGCCACGCCCTTGAACGCCAACGTATTGTCGAACAGACCGATGACGTCGCCCTCTTGAACCGGATTGCCAGCCGGCCACGACAGCAGATTGGGCGTCGACAGATCGAATGTGAGCGTGTTCATCGGGGTGTTGTTGGCAACGGTCACCGGCGTAAAGCGCACGATCGTCGTATTCATGTCGAAGGCATCGTCTGCCTGATAACTGAACGAACTGTTGTCGAATACGACATCGCCGCCGACGTTGGTCAGTAAGGAGCCGCCGCCGCCGGAGATCGGTTGATTGGCCATGCGTGTGAGCACCACGTGCGTCACGCGCAGGCCGCGGCCCTGACTATAGGTAAAGTCCGACCCAATTAGATTCTTGAACGTGATGTGATCGAAGGTGATGTCATTGCCGGAGGCAGAGATGGCGGTCGCAAAGCTGTAGAAATGGAGCAGCACCGACTCCCCGACCTTGAACTGAACACCGAAGCTCGGGATGTTCCTGACGGTGCATCCCGACGTCTTGCGCTCTTCGGCCGTTTCCACGCACTCAAGCGGCGTCCCGCTGTCGATGCCGTCGCCATAAGAAACGTCATCGTTGGGATTCTTGAGATCCCAGTGATTCGCATTCCTATCCCAAGCCGTGGTGCCGGCCAGCATCTTCGGCACACTAGTGGCATTCCCAGGAGCAATCTTGACGTCGTAGGTGTACCCCGTGTTGCCGTTGCCGCCGATCGCAACGATGGTCGCTACCGATGCGATCCGTATGTCGGGCCAGGCGAAGGTGAAATTCCTCAACGTCAGGCGATTGACGTTGGCCAGATTCAGGCCGATGCAGAAATCGGAAAAATTGACGGTCGATCCGTGGCCATCAATCACCAAGTCCGCTGCTCCTGCGACCTGCCAGTGCACGTACTTTGGCTGGTGGTCGGAGGGCAAAGTGCAATTCGAAAACAAAGGGAAATTGAAGTTGTACGTATCCTTCGGGAAATTGATGACCGTGCCGTGCCGTGCCGTATTTGGCGAAACATACAGGGCGTTGTTCAGATACTCATACGCGGTTTCGTCCGCTCGAATTCGAGGTACATCGTATACCTCGTTCGTCACGGGTGCTTTGACGACGATCTTGACGAGCTTGCCGCTCGGGTTGGCAAATTGAGCGAGATAATCACCATTGGCCGCATCGTAATCAGCCGGCGACGTCGATGACTCGTGTTCGGCATACGCCTGCTTGATCTGAGACTTCAGAAATGCAGGATGCAGGCACTCAAACGTGTAGGAGATGCAGCCCTGTGCGTGCGAAGCGGAGAGATGAAATCCCAATGACAAGAACGCGGTGACCGAAATCCGCACAAACCTCGTCGAGTCCGTCGCGATCTTAATATGGGTCCCCTGGAAAGAACACCGGCGAAGCGCTCACGCCGCGCGGACCGTCATTGGCGTTTCAACGCGATTGTATATCGCGCGTTGACCGCGACAGCGCGTCAATTAACTTAAGCTGCTGCCAACGGGTGCGCAGCCAGTTCGCTTCGGCGACGAGAGCGCTACCGGGGCCGCACGTCGCGCTTTACCAGCGCGCCAACGCAGTTAGCACAGCCGCAAAAAATGGCGGGCCTTCTCGAGTCCATCGAGGACGTGTTTAGCGGGACGGAATCAGGCGAGGCCGAAATTGGGGCGGTAGGCTGGAACTACCACACAGCAACCGTTCCAGAGCGCAGCACCTGCAAGCTTGATTTTATCGTGGCAAGAGAGCGACTCGAACCCCCGGCCTCGGCACTCTGATTGCATTCAGCTAACAAATAGTCTGGGTATTTTCAATAGGTTACCGCGCGCGCCAACCTGTCGCGCGAGGCGAATTCGATGTTTGGCTCAGCGAACAGGACTGGGGCGCATCGTGAATCGAGGTGATGTCTGCTGGTATACGTTCAAGGCACCTGACAAGAAGCGGCCGGTTCTGGTCCTTATGCGCGATTCCGCCATCGCCATACTACACTCGGTCACGGTTGCACCCATCACTCCCACGATCCGTAGTATCCCCACGGAAGTCGTCTTGACGGAAGACGACCGGTTGCCGAATACCTGCGCGGCGCCGCGACGCAGCCGCCGAGGGCGTGCGCCGCATGGCAGACTGGATCCGCCGTGAGCCGCGGACCAGCGCGACAGTGATTCAAACCGTTGGGGCCAAGGGCTATGACGGTTTTTTGTTGTCGCGCGAAAAGATCGGACAACCGCAGAATATGCGCACAATAGATCTTAGAATATGCAGGTGAACTTGAATAGCATTGAATACCTGGCCCGCTGCCACTGTGGAGCGCTGACCGCGCGTTATCGAACCGCGATCGAGCCGTCAGCATGGTCGTTGCGGGCATGCCAGTGCTCGTTCTGCCGAAGCCACGGCGCTTTGATGGCCTCGGACCCTGCGGGCGCGCTGGAGTTTCGGAGCAACAATCCTGATCAGGTGCAGCGCTATCGCTTTGGCGGACGGACGGCGGATTTTCTTATCTGTCGGGTGTGTGGCGTGTACGTGGGCGTCCAAATGGCGAGCGACAAGGGGAGGTTCGGAGTCCTGAATGTGCTGTCGTTGAGGCCGCCGGTGGCCGGCTTGCCGCCGGCGGAGCCGATGGACTACGGCGCCGAGACGGCGGAGGTCCGGCGCTTGCGCCGCGAGATGCGCTGGACGCCAGTCGCCCCTGAGAGTCTCTGAATTGGGTAGGCCACTTCCGTTTCCAATGGGTCAAAAAAATACACAGCCGACCATGGTTTTCTTGGCGCGATACATGGCGCTGTCAGCGTTTCTTATCAATTGTTCTCCGGTAATGCCATTCTCTGGATAAACGGCAATGCCGATGCTCGCCTTGATGACAGGTTGCAGGTCGCCCACGTCAATGGGCAGTCCGATAGTTTTCAATAGGGCGTCGGAAATTCGTTCAATACTCTCGCGGCCTTGTGGGTTGATCAATAAGTACAGGAATTCATCACCACCGTTACGGCATACCGTATCCTCGTCGCGAGCGTGTCGTAACAGGCGTTTTGCCACCTCCTTCAATACCGCGTCGCCTACGGCGTGGCCATGTGTGTCATTGATGTATTTGAAGCGATCTAGATCGAGGAACATCACCGCTAGCACCCAAGTGTGGCGCTTGGCCAGAGCAATTGCATGCGTCAACCGGTCGTCGAATAGGTCCCGATTTGGAAGACCCGTCGTAGAGTCGTGCAACGTCCTCTGTTCCAGCACGTTACTGTAAGTCTCGAGCTTCTTGTACAACAGCCGCACTTCGAGCATGTTGTAGATGCGCGTCTTGACTTCGACCAGATCAAACGGCTTGCTGATGAAATCCTTTGCCCCGGCTTGCAATGCGCGCAACTTGTGACCAGATTGCGCGGTTAGCACAATGACCGGAAGATAGCTTTCGGATTCGTCTGCTTTGAGGCCATCCATCACCTGGAAGCCATCCATGCCGGGCATCTGCAAGTCGAGCACAATCAAGTCGTAACGATTATTCCGATGAAGCGCGCAGACTTCCAGCGAATTCGTCGTTGTGGTAATGCGAGTATAGCCGTCCTCACTCAATATCTGCTCCAGCAAACTGACATTGGCCTCCCGATCGTCGACAATAAGTATGCTGGCGTTGAGAATTTCGGAGCGCCCTATCATTGTTCTAGGTCCTTCTTGTGGGCGCGGGCGATTTTCGGTTTCGCGAATTTCAGCGCTACATCGAGCGTATCCATGAACTCGTTGACCTTGAGGGGTATTGCATAAGCACTGAGCGCGATCACCGGGATGCGCGCTGTTGCTGGCTCTTCAGCCAGGATTCGCAGCGCCTGGATGCCGCGGTTGCCGTCCCTCGCGCTCAGCATGCGGATATCGGGCCGGCGCGCGATGAGATTCTCGACCAACAGCAGATTGGCCGGGTTGTCCTCGACATAGAACACGGTGCCCGACTGCGCGTGGGCATGAATTTGCGCGCGGGCAACAGCGATGGGCGTGGAAGCGTCAAATCACGTCGCCACAGTATTCACGCGGTACCAAGATTCTCGGCCGCAAACTCCCAGTTGATGAGCTTGTCGATGACCTCTTTCACGTAATCCGCGCGCCGGTTCTGGAAATCAAGATAGTAGGCGTGCTCCCATACGTCGATCACGAGCAACGGTTTCATATGCGCGGTGAGAGGATTGTCCGCATTGGCCGTCTTCACGACTCGCAACCCGGCGCCGTCAAGGACCAGCCAGGCCCAGCCGGACCCGAACTGCGTCGTCGCCGCGGTGCCGAGTTCCTCCTTGAGCGCTTCGAGGTTGCCAAATGTCGACTCAACGCGCGTTTTCAGCGCGTGCGGCGGGAAGCCGCCGCCTCTTGGACTCAAACTGCACCAATAGAACGCATGGTTCCAGGCCTGTGCCGCATTGTGGAAGATCGCGGCATGCTCGGGTTCGCTCGCTGTGGAAAGTACGATTTGCTCGAGCGACATGCCAGCGAACGGCGTGCCGGCGACGAGTTGGTTCAGGGTATCGACATATCCCTTATAATGCTTACCGTAATGGAACCGAAGCGTCCTCGCAGAGATGGATGGCTCGAGCGCGTCCTCGGCATAGGGCAGCGGTGACAGCGCGAAAACGGTCGCAGCGGCTTTCACCTTTGGGACACCACCGACTGTCGAGCCTCCCACTTGAGTTTGCGTATCCATAGCTCGCCTCACTTCGCAGAAACAATAGGCGGCCGCTCGTCCGTCAGCGTCGGTCTCGAACTTCCCGTGATGATAGTCGTCGCGACCGGCATCGGACCCGGCATGAATGCGGTGTTGAACGATGTTGACGGATGGCCGTAATACCTCGAGCTTCGAATCTCACCGGGGATCCTTTCGATAGAGTTGCGCACGTTGGGTTGGCGTGGAGTGTTCATGGTGATCTCAGGATTCAGAGACCCGCAGAACTGCGGGCGGTATCGGGCGAATACGCCAAAAACACTAGCAATTCAACAATTCGATGTCCGTACGGTGCCGCACGTTCGTGAAAATGCGGTGTGCTATGAAAAGCGTGCCGGCGCGGCATCGCAACAATCGACCGAATAAGGCGGCCCTGCCATTTAAACGCCCAGGCCTCGCTGAAACGGTATTAGATCGCGGGTAAAGTGCCGGCCGAGATGCTTTGCGAGCATCGTCGAGTGTCGATGAGTCCCATCGCCGCTATCAAAGAGCCGGCCCACCGAGAACTTCGGGGACGAAATGCGCGTCGGCCGAGCGCGCATGCAGTCGTGCTTAGCCACGCTCGATTGTGCTACGGAATCTGATCGTCTGTCATCCAATTTGCTGCCTCAGCCGATGACAATTCCTGCAGCAATCGGAGCAAGGCGTCCTCTCGCGTCAATGCGGGCCCCTAATTTGGAGGTCCAACTTCCTGGGTACAGTCGGCGGCGCGCAGCAACAGGAGACTGCGCTCCCGCGCGTTGTGTGCCAGCGATGCCGCGTGCGAGAACTCGGCGCGCGCCTCCTCAAATCGGCCGAGTCGCTCCAACAAGTCGCCCCGTACACTCGGCAGTAGGTGATAGGCGCGAAGACGCGATTCGTCCCGCAACGTGTCGACAATTTCCAAAGCCGCCGCCGGTCCATAGGCCATCGATACCGCGACGGCTCGGTTCAAGGTCACGATCGGGGATGGTTGCACTTCATACAGAGCGTCGTACAACGCCACGATTCGTGGCCAATCGGTGTCTTGCGGCGTGCGCGCCCTGGCGTGGCAGGCCGCGATGGCGCCTTGCAGCGCATAGGGACCGAGTGGGCCGTCAAAACTCTGCGCGCGGGCGAGGGCCGCAAATCCTCGGCGGATCAGCAGTTGATCCCACAAGGCACGATTTTGTTTTGGCAACAAAATGGGTTCTCCCGATGCGCCTATCCGCGCTAATGTTCGGGAGGCCTGCAGCTCCATCAGGGCGACCAGGCCGTGAACCTCCGCTGCCTTCGGGTCGATCTCGGCCAGAATTCTGCCCACGCGCAACGCTTCCTCACACAGCGCGGGTCGCATCCAATCCTCTCCGGAGGTCGCCGCGTATCCTTCGTTGAAGATCAGATAGATCACTTCGAGGACGGATGCGAGTCGCTGGGCGCGATCCGCGGCCTCAGGCACTTCAAAAGGAACGCGCGCTTCGCTCAGGGTCCGTTTGGCGCGCACGATTCGCTGCTGGATTGCCGCCTCCGAGGTGAGGAACGCTCGGGCAATCTCCGCGGCGGTCAAGCCACCCACCAACCGCAGCGTTAGTGCGACGCGCCCTTCCATGGAAAGCACCGGGTGGCAGGCCGCGAAGATCAGTCGCAGAAGATCGTCGGCAATCGAATCGGCCCCTTCCTCGCCGAGTTGGGTGCTAGCGAGAAGATCGGGATCGTGCATCATCAGAGCGCTCTTTCTCTCCGCCAGTTGGTGCCGTCGCAACTGATCAATGGCGCGATTTTTCGCGGTCGCCATGAGCCAAGCACCCGGGTTCTCCGGAACACCCGCATCGATCCACTGTTCCAGCGCCGCGACCCAGGCGTCCTGCGCGATCTCCTCTGCAAGCCCAACGTTGCGCAGCATCCGGGCGAGCTTCGCGATGATCTTGGCAGATTCCATATGCCATACCGCTTCGATCGTTCTTTCGATGGCGCTGCGATTCACCGCGTCTCCTCAAGGCAAGCGCTGAGTCACTGAAAACACGGGCCCAATTCCCGTACTTCGATCGTGGCCCATTCGGCCGCGGGGCACGCTCGCGCAATATCGAGTGCTTGCTGACGGGTTTCGCAGGTGAGTAGAAAGAAACCGCCGATCATTTCCTTCGCCTCCACGAACGGCCCATCGCGGACGATCGATTTGTTTCCCTGTCCGGTCACCCGCACCCCGGCCGCGTCGGTCTTGAGGGATTGGCTCATAGTCAGCAGGCCGCGCTGCTTCAGGTCCGCGCTGAAACGCAACATCCGATCGTAGTGTGCTTGCCCCTCGCGCTCCGATCGTGCGGCGCGATCGCCGGCTTGTTCCACCACGAGCAGCATGTAAGCCATTCGCTCACTCCTCAATGAGACGTCACCGAGCTACTTACCGAAGGCCACCGTCATTCGCTGTTGGCGATCCACAGCAGACCTAATTTATGCGCCAGCCTTCCTAAAATCTTAGCCAAAATCCTCAGGTCCGAAAACGGGGCGGATTTCGATATCCGAGTCCGTCAGCATCGGATTCGGGCAACGCCTGACCCACTCGACCGCCTCTTCGATCGAGCGGACCTGCCAGAGCCAAAAGCCGGCGACCAGCTCCTTCGTCTCTGCGAACGGACCGTCGGTTACTGTTCGAGTTTTACCGGAAAAATGCACCCGTTTGCCGTGCCGGCTCGGCTGCAATCCTTCAGCGGCGAGCATAATGCCGGCCTTGACCAGGGACTCGTTGTACGCGCCCATGGCGCTCAGCAACTCCCGGGTGGGCATGACACCGGCTTCGCTGTCGGCGGTGGCTTTGACAAAAACCATGACTTTCATGATGTAGTCTCCATAATCTCATAAGCTTACGTGGTTGGTCGTCCGCAGTAGGGCGGATTTCCCGGCCCATACACTCCATACGACGAACAAGACCCCGCAAGATCGACAGCCATTGTGAGCCAGCGGCGAATCCTTTGAGCCAGTGCCTCGGACCGTGTCGAGAAGTGCCCCCGTTGTTCGTCGTAGCTCTGAGAAGACATCAACAAGGGCTTAGGCGTCCTAGTGATATGAACCACCGCATGACTAAGGAGAAATCATGACTACCTCAACGCTCAAGAAATTCCTGGTTCTCTACCTAATCCCGGCCCAAGTCATGGGCGATTGGGCCAAGACCGATCCAGAGACACGAAAAACCGCCGAAGAGAAGATGCGCAACGATTGGCAACGGTGGATGGAGGATCACGCGAAAATGATCACCGTCACGGAAGCCGCCGGGAAGACCAAGGGCGTGTCGGCGACCGGGATTGCGGACACCAAGAACGACATTATCTTGTATTCAATCGTGCAGGCCGACAGCCACGAGACGGCCGCCGAGGCGTTCGCGCATCACCCGCACCTCACGATTCCGCAATCCTCCATCCAAGTCATGGAGGTCAGGCCCCTGGGTGGCCCCGCATAGTGGTCGGTATGCGGTACCGGTAGCTAGCTCAGATGGAGCCGGATGGCGTACCGCAAGATACCTCCCGCAGCCGATATATATGAGAATTCAAAAGCGGTATATGGTCATTCACGTCAGGGAAAGTAAACTGCGACCGTGCCTACGCAAAACATCGCGGAAATGCTCCCCCTGGTTCCCCGGCGCGCCCGGGTAAGGTTGGGATTCTCTCGGAGCTCGAGGAGAAAGCCGATGCGCAGATTGATTGCATGGGGCGCTTGTGTACTCGTTACGTCAAGCGCCCTCGCCGACTCGCAGCAACCCGAGTTGCGGGTAACGCCTGCCTCCGGCCTGATCGACGCACCGTTTCACGTCACGGTCGGGGGCCTCGTGCCGGGCACGCGCGTCAAAGTGAGGGCCTCGCGGCCGGACGATCAAGACCGTACCTGGACTGCGGTTGGCGATTATCTCGCCGACGCCGACGGACGCATCGATCTGGACGACGCGCCATCGCTCGGCGGCAGCTACGAGGGCGTCAGTCCGCACGGTCTCTGGTGTTCTGCCTTGCCGGTGGAACCCGAGCAGCTGAGTGCGTATGTGGCCGAGTTGCCGAAGCACCCCGAGCTTGGAACCGCACCGCACCTCGATGTGAGCGCGCTCTACGCGGTCGCGCTGACGGCCAGCATAAACGGCGAAGCAGTCGCCCACGCAACGGCAACGCGCACCTATGCCGCGGGCATCACGCCCGAGGAAGTGATCGCGCCCGGCGTGCGCGGTCGATTCTTTCCGCCGGCTGTTCAAGCGACGCCCGGCGTACCCGTCCTGGTGCTCGCGGGCTCGGGCGGCGGACTGCCCGAAACTCAGGCGGCTTTGCTCGCAAGCCACGGCCACCCGGCTCTCGCGCAAGGGATTTTCGCCTACAAGGATTTGCCGCCCACGTTGCGCAGCATTCCGCTCGAGAGTTTTCGGGCGGGAGCGCGCTGGCTCGAGCAGCGCACCGGCGCTCGTCGCGTGGCGGTGATGGGCACGTCTCGGGGTTCGGAAGCGGCGGGTCTGGCTGCCAGCTATTTCCCGCAGGACTTCGCCGCCGCGGTTGTCTATGTGCCTTCCCACTTGAGCAACGGCGCGATCGATGCGAGCGTCCACAACGCCGGCGCCGCTTGGACCTATGAGGGCAAGCCGCTGCCGGCGGATCAAGGCGAGACCGACTCGAACAATGCCGACGAATCGGTGCACTCCTCGACACCGCCCGGATTCATCGCGACACCCTATTATCTAAAGACCTGGAGCGACCCGCACATTGCGGCGACAATCGGCATTCCATTCGAGCGGATGCAGGGTCCCGTGCTGGCTATCGGCGCAGGCGCCGATGAAATGTGGCCATCGTTCATCGGCGCGGAGCAAATCCGTCGGCGGCTTGCGGCCCACGGCAAGGCCGATCAGGCCGAAGTGCACATCTATCCGGGTGCGGGTCACACGGTATCGCGCGTGGGAAGCGGCGGTCCACTCTCGCCCTTCGTGTACCATCCAGTCGCCAAGGACTTCGAGGCGACCGGCGGCCTGCCGGTTGCGAATTGCGAGGGGTCCTACGATGCGTGGCGCAGCGTCATCGCGTTCCTCGCCAAGGTCGACGGGCGGTAGGATCGCGGACCACTCTCGATGTCTGTCGGAAGTTCGAATTGATGCCGACCAGCTGTGTTTGTTACGCCTAATCCTGATTGCGCAATTTCGCGACCTGGGCGGCGGTCAGATGCGATTGCGTGGCGCCGAAGCGCGCCGTTACGAAATTCGCAACGCTCGCTATCTCGGCGTCCGAGTAGGTACTACCGAAGGCAGGCATGTTCGACGGCCCTGCCTCAACCTTCCGTTCCCCGCCGCGGATGACGACTTCAGCGACATTGATCGCGGTCGCATCGTTGACGGAACGCATACCCGTGAGATTCGCGGCGGCGATTCCGGGACTGATACCCGACCATCCGTGGCAACCTGCACAAGCACCTTCGTAGACCGCCCTGCCGCGCGGCTCTGCGGCGATCTCCGCGGACGTCGCGGTCGCCGGAGTAGTCCGAGGCTCCGGCAGATCCCCCGTGGCGACGCTCGGCACCGTGCGCAAATAGCTCACGATCGCCACGAGATCGCTTGCCTTGAGATGCTTGAGGCTGTCATCGACAGCTTCGCCCATGGGACCCGAGGCCGTGCCCCGGCCTGCCGCATGTCCGCTCGACAGATAATGCAATAGATCCTCATCGCTCCAGGCCCCGACACCGCTGCTGCGATCGGGCGTGATGTTGTAGGCGCGCCAGCCGGCTTGAACCGACCCGGCGAATTTCTGCCGATTGTTCAAGGCAAAGGCTAAGTTGCGCGGTGTATGGCATTCGCCGCAATGACCCATGGCCTCGGCGAGGTATGCACCTCGGTTCCAGACGGTGTTGCGCTCGACATTGGGCTCATAGCGCTTGTCCGGATTGAACAGTGCCGACCAGATTTTCATGAGATTTCGCTGGTTGAACGGGAATGTCAGCGTGTTCTGCGGCGCCGGCGCTTTCACCGGCTTGAGCGAGAACAGATACGCCTTGATCGCGAGCGCGTCCGCGTCCGACATGGTGGTGTAACTGGCGTACGGCATCGCCGGATAGAGTCTCGTGTTGCCGCGGGCTATGCCCTCGTGCAGCGCACTCAGGAAATCTGCGTTGGAATAGCTACCGATTCCCGTATCGATATCGGGCGTGATATTGGTCGAGTAGAGCGTCCCGAACGGCAAGACGAACGCGCGGCCACCGGCGAACGGAATCCCATCCTCGGCCGTATGGCAGGCCATGCAATCCGCCGCACGCGTCAAATATTCGCCGCGCTCGACGAGACTTGCCGACTTGAGTTCGTCGGGAACGCCCGTCGGATCGGTATCCCGATAATTCGCGAGTGCGACCCGCGTCCCTTTCGCAAACGCGGTCGGATCCGGCCCAAGCGCCAAATAGCCCACGAACGCCGCTGCGGCCAACACCAACACGCACAGCGTCCAAAGTATCGGATGGTCCACTCGACCGCTGTTCTTGGCTCTCGTCATGGCATAGGCCTCGGGTCCGGTTCTAGGCGGACTTCGGAAATGGCAGCATGTGGACGCGCTTGCCGGTCGCGGCGAAAATCGCATTGGCCACCGCCGGGCCGATCGGCGCCACCCCGGGCTCCCCGACGCCCGTGGGCGCCTCTGCAGAGGGCACGATGTGCACCTCGACCTTCGGCATCTCGTTGATGCGTAGGACCCGATAATTATTGAAATTATCCTGTTCGACGCGGCCGTTTTTCAAGGTGATCGCGCCATACATGACCGCGCCCAGACCGAAGCCGATGCCGCCCTCCATCTGCGCCGTGATCACGTCGGGATTGATCGCGATGCCGCAGTCGACGGCGCAGACGACGCGATCCACACTCACCTGACCTGCCGTATCGACGGTGACTTCAGCGACCTGCGCCACAAAGGTCTTGAATGCTTCGCCGACCGCGATGCCGCGGCCCCGGCCCGCAGGTAATGGTCCGCTGGTCCATCCCGCCTTCTCGGCCGCAAGTTCCAATACGGCCAACAGGCGCGGCTCATGCGCGAGCAAATCACGGCGGAACGTGAACGGATCCTTGCCGGCTGCGTGCGCAACTTCGTCTATGAATGCCTCGACCGCGAACGTCGTATGTGAACTGCCGACGACGCGCCACCAGAGCACCGGCACGCCGGTCTTGGTCGTCGACAGCTCGACGTCGATATTGGGGATGTCATAGGCGATCGTCGCGGCGCCCTCGACCGAAGTCGGATCGACGCCGTTCTTGACCATGACCTCGAAGGGACCGCCGCCCATGATCGATTGGCCGACGATCACGTGCCGCCAAGCGACGAGCTCCTTCTTCTCGTTCAAGCCGGCCTCGAGCTTGTGAAAGTACATCGGTCGATAAAGGCCGCCATGCAGATCGTCCTCACGCGTCCACTGCAGCTTGATCGGCGTGCCCTCCGCGCCGTAGGCCTTCGCGATCGACACGGCTTCGACGATATAGTCGGACCAAACATTGGCACGCCGGCCGAAGCTGCCGCCGGCATAGAGCGTATGGATGCTGACTTGCTGCGGATCGAGTCCGGCCGTCTTGGCGGCATTCGCCTGATCGAGCGTTTGAAATTGATCACCCGCCCAGATTTCGCAGCTGTTCGCGGTCAGCTTGACGACCGCATCGAGCGGCTCCATCGGCGCATGCGCGAGATAGGGAAACTCGAAACTCGCAGAGAGCTTCTGCGCCGCCTGTTGGATCGCGGGGACCGCGTCACCCACCTTGCGCGCGGAGGCCGCAGGTTGCTCGGCGAGATGGCGGTATTCACTCATGATGTCGGAGGAGCTGCGTTTTTCCGCTTGAGTGTCGTCCCACTCTACGACAAGCGCGTCGCGGCCCTGCTTGGCCGCCCAGAAACCCTTGGCGACCACGGCGACGCCATGCGGTACCTGGAGTATCTTGACGACGCCCGGCACGGCGCTCGCCGCCGCCGGATCAAAGGATTTGACCGTCGCACCAAAGAGCGGCGGCCGTTTGAGCAAGGCCACGAGCATGCCGGGCAAGGCCACATCCAACGTGAATTGAGCGGTGCCGTCGACCTTTGCGGGCACGTCGACGCGCCGCGAGTGCTGCCCGATGAGCTTGAAATCTTTGGGATCTTTGAGCGTCACCTTGTCGGGGATGGGCAGCGCCGCGGCCTTGGCCGAGAGCGAGCCATAGCTCGCTTCGCGTTTGCTCGCGGCGTGGTAGACGACGCCCTTCTCGGTGGTCAGTTCGGCCTCCGGTACCTTCCATTCCTTGGCCGCCGCCGCAAGCAGCATCGCACGCCCCTTGGCGCCGGCTTCGCGTAGCTGCGACCAGGAATTGGCCATCGCGGAGCTGCCCCCGGTGCCTTGCATGCCGAACGCCAAATTGGCATAGAGTTTCACGTTCGCCGGCGCGCTTTCGACGCGCACGCGCGTCCAGTCGGCATCGAGCTCTTCGGCAAGCACGGTCGCGATGCCGGTATAGGAGCCTTGCCCCATTTCGAGATGCTTGGAGATGACCGTCACGCTGCCGTCCGCGCTGATGCGCAAGAACGCATTGGGCGCGAATACCGCCGCACCGACGCTTGCAGCCTCCGCGCGGCGAGCCGGCCCCATCCATTCGAATCCAATGGTCAACGCCATCGTGGTCACGGAGCCGGCGGTTTTTAGAAACTCACGCCGGGTCGGCCGAATCGCGGCGAGTGATCGTGGTGTCATGGTTTAGGCCCTGATGGATTGCGCTGCCGCGTGAATCGCGGCGCGGATTCGGGAATAGGTTGCGCAGCGGCAGATATTGCCGCTCATCGCCGCATCGATGTCGGCATCGGTCGGCGCCGCGTTCTTCTCGAGCAGCGCGGTCGCCGACATGATTTGCCCGCTTTGGCAGTATCCGCACTGGGGTACTTGAAGTTCGATCCATGCGGCCTGTACGGCCTTGGCGGATTTGCTCTGCAGGCCCTCGATCGTCGTCACCTGTTTGCCGGCGACCGTCGACAGGGGCATGACGCACGACCTGACCGCCTCACCGTCGACATGCACCGTGCAGGCTCCGCAGAGCGCCATGCCGCAGCCGAACTTGGTTCCAGGTAATCCGGCAAGCTCCCGGATTGCCCAGAGCAGCGGCATCGCCGCGTCTGCATCCACGGTGGTCGCGCTGCCGTTGAGCACGAATGTTGTCGACATGATTCACCCCAAATTGAGTTATGCGATACAGCTCGGCTAATTCATACCACATTTCTGTGGGCCCGCGCGATCACAGTGCGGACAGCCGCAACCCTCCGAGCGCGAGATTCTCGATCATCTGAAAGCTGCCGTGACTTAGAACGGGGCCATCCTCGTCGCTAGGATTTCGAGTTGAGGAACTCCCAGACCTTGGAGATCACGACCGATCCCTCACCGACCGAGGAGGCAACGCGCTTGACCGATCCTGCGCGCACGTCACCGACCGCGAAGATGCCGGGATGTGAAGTGGCGAACGGCGAATCCGGCACGCCAGCGCGGGAGCCCGTGATCACAAATCCCTTGTCGTCGAGATCGACGAGTCCTGAGAGCCACTCGGTATTTGGCGAGGCGCCGACCATGATGAATACCGCGCGTGTATCGACGACGCGCGTCGCACCGGTTTTGATGTTACGGATGCTCACCGCCTCGAGATGCTGACCGCCCTGCAAGGCCGTCACCTCGGCGCCGAATTCGATCTGGATCCTGGGATCCGCCTGCAGCCGGCTCGAGAGATAACTCGACATCGAAGCGGCCAGCGAGGTCCCGCGGACGAGCACGCGTACGCAGCGCATCGAGCGGCTGAGAAACATGGCGGCCTGCCCCGCCGAGTTCCCGCCGCCGATGATGACCGCGTCCATTCCCTTGCAGTAACGCGCCTCGATCTCGGTCGCGGCATAATAGATGCCCGCGCCCTCGAACTCTTCAAGCCGCTCGATCGGCAGCCGACGGTACTGTACCCCCGTCGCGACCACCACGGTCTTCGCGCCAACGCGCTGTCCGCTGTCGAACGTCGCGCAGAATCTCTCGTCCTCGAGCTTCTCGAGTTGCACGACGCGCCGTGGCATGGCGAAGCGCGTCCCGAACTTCATCGCTTGCACCTCGCCGCGCCAGACCAGGTCAGCGCCGGAAATACCCGTGGGGAACCCCATGTAGTTCTCGATACGGCTCGAAGTGCCGGCCTGGCCACCGATCGCAATGTCCTCGACGACCAAGGCGCTCAAGCCCTCGGCACCCGCATAGACTCCCGCGGCGACACCCGCGGGACCTGCGCCGACAATGAGCACATCGAAGATTTCCTTGTCCCGATAGTCGAGATTAAGACCGAGCAGCCGCGCGACCTTCTCCGGCGTGGGATCGGTGACCACCACACCGCGTCCAAAAATCACCGCCGGCTGCGCCGCCGCAATCGAGCAGGCCTTCGCTGTCGCCTCGGCTTCCGCGCTTCCCAATGCGAGGGATCGGTAGGGAATGCGGTTGCGACTCGCGAAAGCCGCGACCCGACGCACGTCGCGGTCCTCATCTTCTCCGAGCAGCACCAAGCTGCTGTCTTTTTCGTCGAGCTGCCGCCGGCGCCGAGCGGACAAGACCGTGATAATGATGTCGGACATCTCCGGGATCCGAGACATCAATGTCAGCATCGCCTCACGCGGTACTTCAATGACACGCGTCTCGCGGGCCGTGCGCAACGCCATCGACCACGCGCCGCCATACAAGAACGAGATATCTCCCATGAACTGCGTCGGGCCTAGCGTGAAGGGCAAATGGCGGGTGTCGGTATAGGGATCGACCACCTCCACCTCGCCCTCCTCGATATAGATGAAGCGATAGGTCGGCTCACCGGGTTGCGCGAGAAGCACGCCCGCCGGGTAGGTCACGACTTTGCCCGCAACGCGCAACGCTTCCACGTGGGATGCGGCCAGGGGTGTGCGTTGCATTTGGCGCAAATCGTTGCCAATCGTTTCCATGTCTCGGCTAGTCCCGTTCGATTGCCGCGAGATCGATCACTATGCGATCGGCGGGACGATTCGCCAAGCAGGCGGACATGACGGCGACCACCTGGGAGTCGAGGAGCAGCACAGTCCCCCGCAATAATTGAATTCACCTCGAGCGGTTGACCGGCACGCATAGCGGATGGGATTTGGTAAGGACGCCGATTGGTGGTAAAAGGCGCAAGAGGGCGTCTGCGCAGACAGCTGGCTCAGCGTGCCGCCGGACCCAATCTCCCAACGCAGGAGCAGTTCAAAATGGCAGGCTTGGCAATTGAAACCCTTGCGCAGGTGCTGACCGACTACGGGCCACCCATCCTGGCGACGATGTTCAGACACCCCGGCGGCGTCGCCGAATTGCGCTTGCAGAAGGCGGGCGACTCTCTGCACAACGGCACTCATGATCCGCATAAGGAGGGTCGTGCGCTCGATATCGTGCTGCTGTCGTGGCTTCCGGGGGAGCGCTCGGAAGCGGACAAGCTGGTGCGGCTGTTCTTGGACCAGTCCTTCGACATGCATTGGGGCTGGTTGATCTATAACCGCAAGCAATGGAATCCCGCTGGGGCTGAGATGCCGCGTATCTTTACCGATGTGCAACGGCCGAACGAATCGGACGCCGACTTCGCAATGCGCAGGATCAGGCATGAGCACCTCACGCACATTCACATCGAGTGGACAATGGAGCAGAAAAACTTCAACACCTACCAGCGCGGCCTGATCGCATCCCTGTCGGAGGATCTCGATGAAATCGCGGAGCTCGATGCGCTATCGGACAAGCTCGTGGGCACCTGGGACGTGACGATCGGCAATGGCGCATGGGTGGGGGTGTTTAAGTTCAGCAGCGGCGGCCGGGCGAGCTGGCACGACAGTCGCAGCGCGCCTGCGGGCGGCGTCGGAAGCTGGAACGCCGACACGCCCGGCAAGTTGCGATGGACATTCGGGGACGCGCGCACCTTCGAAGCTGACCTGCCCATCGATCCCAAGGGCGTCAGCGGAGTGGCCCTGCCGGCGGGATCGGGATGGTACAAGATGGTGAAAGGGGCGCCTTAGCATCGCGCGCTCGTCAGGACGGCCGACGAGCGCAGGCCGAGATCCGGCCACCTAGGATCGTCTATCGACAACGATCGACAGCGACCCAGCCGGCGCGCGAACTTCAAAATTCGGTGGAGACCTATTTGCGCTGCAGTCCGTGATCGGCTTCACGCAGCCATTCGTCCCGATCGACCGCGGCGGGCAGCGCCAGTGCCGCCTCGTGAGCGCGCGCATAGCTTTCCCGGGCACCGCTCCGGTCTCCCGTAGTCGCCAAGGCCTCCGCCAACGCAAGCAGATTCGGTGGGTAAATCGGCCGCAGCGTTACTGCGCGACGAGCTGCAGCCAATCCCGCCTCGGCGTCGCCGGGCCCCAACGGCCATCCTGGCGCCCGGATCAACACCAGCGCGCGCACGCGCGCGGGCCCTGCCTCGTCGTAGTTGGGATCCGCCGATTCGGCGCGCGCCAATGTGTCGAGCATGTTGCTCAAGAGTTCGCCCGCGCGCGTGGGGTGTGCCCGCGCGTTGAGTCCGAGTGCGACCGCGCCCCAGTATAGACAGGCTGCGGCTTGCGGCTCGCGCGAGAGGCAAGCTTCCGCGTTGCGGCTGGCCTCTGCCGCTAGCTCGCTGCGAATCTTCGAGTCAGGCTCATGATCGCTCCGCCTTGCATCCATCTCGATTGCCGTAGCGAGTGCGGCGACCGAGAGCGGCTCCGCGTTTTGTACCGGTGCCGCTAGTCGCGGCCGCGTCGTGCAGGCGGTGACTGCGAGCATCAGCAAGCCGCACCACAACCGCTGCGTCACGGCGCTGTGGTGTGGGGCGGCAGCTTGGGCAGCACGAAGCCGCGCAAACGTAGTGGCCCCAAGGAGTCGGCGCTGCCCGACACGTGCCCCATCTTGAGTAGCCCCGCCTGCAAGGAGCGCGCACGAGCCGCGGTTATGCGGGAGTCGACCACCGCGATGATTGCAACGGGCAGCTCCGGAGACTGCATCACGACCTCGAGCTCGGTTGCGAAAGGCAGGCTCGGAAGCGCCGCTGCCTGATTCTGATCAAGCAATACCGCGACCGGTTCGCCGGCAGCAACCCTACGCAAGGCGCTGAGTATTTGTCCCGTTGCCTCGATCTTGACGTCCGGCGGCAGCACCCAGCTCTCGAGAGCGCTGTGCCGCACGAAATCGCGGGCGTACCCCGCCGCGCTGAGTATTGTGTACCCCGCCATCGACGCCGGCCCGGTCACGCGGCCAGACTTTGCAACCAGCGTCCATCGCTGCTGCGGACCAGTATCCGCCACGTCCGCCTGAACGAGCGGCGTCAAATGCAATTGAGCGGCGTGCTCCACAAAGAACGGATACGGTACCAAGGCGAGCGCCGCATCAGCACCGCTGAGTTTCGCGACGCCGCCTTCCTCGGTTGGATCGTAGATGGCTGCAAGACTTCCCGCAGGCCAGCCGGAGGCACTCACGAGGGCGCTCGCGAATTGGTCCAAGAGGGGCTGCGCGTCGCTGGCACCGCCTGGATATCCGGGCGCACAGAACACCAGAATCGCAGTCGCCGCTGCTGACAGTGTACTCATATGTGATTAGGCTATCATGCTCTGGCGCTGAGGGCCTCCCGGGTCGATAGGAGCGTGCTTGCATTCATGAGTCTGCCCGCTTCGCCCAAGGTCGTTCAAATTTTCCTTCGCATACTGCGCGCGCGGGGCTGGATCGCAGGCGCATTCCTGATCCTCGCCGCGGCAGGCATATACGGCGCCCTGAAGGTGCCCGATGATCCTGCGATCGAGCGTCTGATCGTGCCCGGCGATCCCCTCGCGCGCGCCACGCTCGATTTCGATCGTCTGTTTCCCGAGGGCGAGCAGGCGCTGATCATGCTCGAAGCGTCGGATCCTCTGAGCCTTGCCGTGCTGCGCGCCGCCGACCGACTCGCGCAAGAACTCTCGAGGATTCCGCACGTCGAGGCGCACAGCCTCCTCGACATCTACCGTCGCGCGGGCTCCGCAGCGGAAATCAGTCCCACAGAGGCCGGGCGCCTGCGCACATTCGCGACCGGGACGCGGCTGTTCCGTCGCGCCGGACTTCTGGGCGACGACTATTTCGGCATTGCGCTCGAGCTGCGCGTGAGTTCGCCGGCCGAGCGCGACCGCGCACTGACCGCGATCGATGCACTTGCGTTGCCGCTCGAGGCCTCCGGCGGACCCATCACCAAGGTCAGGCGCGTCGGATCTCCGTGGCTCGACGCCTGGCTCGAGCGACAAACCGGCGCGTCGACCGGGCGCTTCATGCCTCTGTTTGGCATTTTTCTGATGACGCTGGTGCTGATCATCTACCGCTCCTGGCGCGCGCTGGGGGCCATCGTTCTCACCCTCGGCGCCCTGGTGGCGATTGCGATGGGGCTCGGTGATCTATTCGGCTGGTCGCACACGGTAATCTCCACCCTTGTTCCGCTGACGGTGATGGTCACGACGACCGCCACATTGGTGTATGTTCATTCACGGTATATCGAGCCGGACGATTCGCCGACGCTTCTCGAGCACCACGCCCGTGCGCTCGCGAACAAATTTCTGCCGTGCACCGCCTCGATGTTCGCGACCGCGGTGGGCTTTGGCGCGCTGGCGATCTCGGACATTCGTCCTGTGCGCGAAATGGGGCTATGGACGTCGGCCGGGCTCATCATGGCGTGGATCGGGTGCTTCACCCTGTTTCCGGCGCTGCAGTCGCTGTTGCATACCCCCATGAGCTCCGAGCGTGTTCTGGTCGGTACGTGGTTTCCCCGCTTCGTCGACATGCTGGTCCCGGCGAGTCGCCGGTACCGTTGGCCGCTGGTCTGCGGCGCCCTCGCATTGATGCTGTGCGGGGCGGCCGCATTGTTCGGCGTACCCGGTGTGTTCGCGCCCATCGCACTCGAAACGGACGTGTTGACCTACGTCAATCCCAGCGAGCGCGTGGCGCAGGATACGCGTCGTTTCGAGGAGTCGAGCGCGCTCAACGTCTATGAGCTCTGGTTACAGACGCCACCGGGCCACGCATTGGACCCGGAGTTTCTGCGCGCTCTGGAACGGTTGACCCTACAATTCGAGAGCGATCCACGCATCACTGCCATCGACGGCCCAACCTCGGTGCTGCGGTGGGCGCGCTACGTCGAAACCGGATCCGATCAACTACCGACGTCGGCATCCGCCTGGCCGAAGCTCGCGTCGGATCTCGAACAAATCATGTTGACCGAGCCCGGAGCGCGCGCGTATGTCGATGTGAAGGACCTCGCCAATGTACGGCTCAGCATCCGCGGGCGCGCAAAGCTCTTCGGCCGAATCGGTGCGATGCGTGCGTTCGTGGAGCGCACATGGGCCGCGGCCCAGGCGAATGATCCGGCATTGCGCGCGGTGCACGGCAGAGTGGTCGGCAAAGGAGTGCTCGACGTGGAGATCACGCAGCGCCTGCTTCCCACTCTCACCGAAAGCTTCGCGCTCACGGCAAGCGTCATTTTTCTCGCATTCCTGCTGGTGTTTCGGAGTCCGTCCGCCCGGTTGATGACGATGATTCCGTCATTTTTCGCAATCCTGTCCGTGTTTCTCGTGATGCGTTTGACGGGCATTTCTCTCAATATCGCAACGATCCTCATCGGCTCGACGGTCTTGGGTGCGACCGAGAACGACCAGATTCACTTCTTCTACCATTTTCAGGAAGGCCGCTCGACCGGCACAACGGCAGGCGCTCTGCAACACGCCTTGCTGGTAGCCGGCCGCCCGATTCTATTTGCGACTCTCATCAATGCCAGCGGCTTTCTGGCGCTCGCGTTTTCGGACCTGCCGCCGATGCGCGAATTCGGCATCGTTTCCTCCTCAGCCTTCATCCTTGCATTGCTTGCCGATTTCACCGCATTGCCGGGCGCGTTATGGATACTGAGCCGATATGATCGTCAGCGTGTCGCCTGATCGCTCCAATATCCGAGCGTCGCTGAGATCTCCGGTAGCCGCGGGCCATTCTCAATCGGGCCGCTGTGAGTCGCGGCCCACATCCATCAATTCGCGTAGCTGAACATCAATTGCCTAGACCCGGCTCGCGCCGCGCGCCTTGAGCAACTTTAGGTCAGCCTCGAGCGAGGCCCGAATGCTATACAAGGTCGCAAGGGTACTCTGGTCCATCGGTCGATCGTTCACTAAGTGGGTAAGCATATTCTTGATTTTGTCGTTGATCTTCTCGATCCCAGCCGTCAATAAGTTTTCGTCCATATTCGGCGCTCCTACGGTGCTGCCTTGAAGTGGCGCGCTGATCTTACGCCAGCCGCCCGCGGAACTGAGGAACTCGTCGTTTCGCAATAGATAGCCGTGCTCAGGCCAGTTGTAATGGTAGCTGGGGTACATCTTCTTCAACGCTTGGCCGGCTCGTAAGCAATCCGTCTTCTTTAGTTCCATTTTATTTTCGGGCCGAACCTTACCCGCAAGCCGATGCCGTAGAGCACATTGCCCGTTGCCAGCGTGATCGGGGTGTACTGGGTCAGGTAGGCACCCGTGTAGTGCGCAATCATGAGCCCCGCATAGACGTCAAAGTGCTCATCAAACTTATAGTCGGGCATGATCGCAAACTGCTGGTTGGTGTACTGGTCATTGTGGCTGTTGGCTTCGTTGTCCACGTTGTAATAGCCCACGCTGAGCAAAAAGGCGTCGGTAAACTGATAGTCGGCGCCCACCCAAAACGTTCGTATCGGTGCGTTACCCCAGGCCGGGTTGAACGCCTTTGCCGTCACGAGGCCGGCGATGGGCATATCGTAGTACGAAGTGATTTGAGTGCTCCAATTATTCGAAGCAGAGGGTATGGTCTGATCGGTGTGTTCGAACCCGGCGTAAATCGCGGCGTTTGATGTGAGATCGTACTTCGCGCCGAGCATGAATCCGAAAGAGTCCGATACTCGCAGGCCCACATCGTTCGTGAAGAGTTTGTACGACAGTGATGGAGTGTTTTTGGCCCGGGATCCGGCCAGTTCCACGCTCAAGGGGCCGCCTCGGTAAGCCACCATTCCCTCCAGCACCGAACCAACGTCCGCGGCTTCAGAACTATCGGTTTGAGCAATCTTGTATTGCGCGCCGAAGCTAACGTCGCCAATCTTGTTGTCATACCGGACACTGTTGTCCAACCGCCCATTCTCCGTAATGCCGAGGCCGCCGCCGATGGTGCCCGAGTAACCAATCGGGGAATAAAGGCCCGACGCATGCAGAGGATCGAATTCGCTGGTTTGTTCCGTGGAGAACGCCACAGTTCGTCCCACTTGGATGGATCCGAACAGCGGGTACGAGATGCCTACGTATTGAGCACGCGAGAAAGCTTGACCATTGATCGACGACGCGCTGCTGATGGTCGAAAGGGTATTCGCGTTGTTCAGCACCGACCTGCCGTTGTTCGCAATCTGCCCCGAGGCGGAATTCACCGCCCCTTCCAGCTTGAAGAAGCCGCTGAAGCCGTTACTGAACGTCTCATTCCCTTGTAGACCATAGCGTGACATCTGTTCGGCGCCTGAAACCACCGCCCACCGCGACCCCTGGTCCTGCCCTGGAATATTGTAGGAGTTGAACCCGAAGGTATGAATGTCGCTGGGGGGCAACGAGTGCTCGATATGCGCGACGCTATCGTCCAATATCCCATAGATTTCGATCGACCCTTCCGCGCGCGCGACGCCCGCGATTGCGCTCATGACCACCAGGGCCAGAACCGACTTTTTCATTGTTATGCGTCTCCCGATGCTAACGGCCACCGCTATCAAGGCGCGTTATACCCCATCATATATAACGATTGCAAGATGATTTACATGGACTCGCCTTCGATATGCCGTCATGACGCTGGCGTCACATTCTGCGGTCAAACCGAATTAGACGAACATTTCGCAAAGCCTGCTATTTGAGACGAATGGTTTTACCGTCCGCGTCTTCTATCCAGATTTTGATGCTGCCGGCCGGATTTTGCCGGATCAGCCACTTACCATCGCCCTGCTCGATGACGCTGCTGGCCGATCCCGATTGTCTATTAATCAGATCATCCAAGGCCAACCGTGCTTCGTCGAGCGTGGCGTAAGATTTGCCGTCCGGGCCGGCACAAGTCTTAAGCCGCACACCGCAACCAAGCTAATAGAAACGTGGAATTGGTCCGTCCTGTGCTGTGGTGTTGTTCCCCAGGTCGAGGAACACCTCATCCGCGTAACACCAGCCCCAGCCCTCCGGCGGATCATAGCCCTCGATGATCAGGTGACCTGTCGCACGATAGTGACCCGTCGCATGGCGACCCGGCGATTGATCGCAACAACCCACGTGTCCGCAGGTCCGGCAGATTCTGAGGTGAACCCACACGCCGCCGGTTTTTAAGCACTCTTCGCAGCCGCGCGCGCTCGGGGTAACATTCTTAATTGTCTTGAGATGCAAGCAGCTGTTACGCATGACCGTACCGCTCCTCTACTATTGGAATGTCCGCCATTCGCTCGCCGAGGGTTGTCGGTTAGCTTTCGTTGCGGCGTCATAATTGTGAGTTTACGCTGTATCTCATGGCAAACGAACCGACCATTGCGGACACGGAGTTAGATCCCACCGACCCTATCAATCGCGAGGCACAGGTATATCCGCGGCTCAACGAGGAAATGGCGAGCAGGATAAGCGCCTATGGCCGTGTCGAGAACTTCGCGATGGGCACGCTGATATTTGAGCGCGGGCAGCGCTCGGTCGATTTCTTTTTCGTGCTCGAGGGCAGTATCGAAATTTTCGAGCTCGACGACCACGGTTCCCCCAATGTCATTAGCGTCCTATCCGCGCGTCAGTTCACCGGCGAACTGCATTTATTCAATGATCGCATGATCCTGGTGTCCGGCAGAGCCGCGGTCGACAGCCGAGTCGTACGGGTGCGGCGCCCGGACTTTCGCCGCCTGGTCACGGGCGAATCCGACATTGCCGAGATCATGATGCGTGCCTTCATTTTGCGGCGCGTCGGATTTATTCGCCATGGTCAGGGTGGCGTCGTATTGATTGGTCCCAGCCACCACGCGGATACCCTGCGCCTGCAGCGTTTTTTGACTCGAAACGGCTATCCCCACCGGCTTTTTGATACAGAGGCCGACCCGGACGCGGGCGGCTTTCTCGAATGCTTCAAATTGGAACCGAGTGCACTTCCGGTTTTGATATTTCCGGGTAGGCAGGTGCTGCGAAACCCGACAAACGCAGTACTCGCCGATGCGCTGGGACTAACCGAGCTCATCGATGCGACAACGGTATATGACGTCGCAATCGTCGGGGCCGGGCCGGCGGGACTCGCTGCCGCGGTATACGCAGCCTCCGAAGGTTTAAAGACGATCGTCATCGAGGGCACCGCTCCCGGCGGCCAGGCCGGAACGAGTTCGAAGATTGAAAACTATCTTGGCTTTCCGACGGGTATCTCCGGTGAAGCGCTTGCGGGACGCGCACAGGTCCAAGCTCAGAAGTTTGGCGCCCAGCTGGCAATCTCTCGCAATGTATCCGGAATCAACTGCGCGCAACGGCCCTTTCTAATTTATTTGGAGGGTCAACAGTCGATCCAAGCATGCGCCATCGTCATCGCAACCGGTGTCCGGTATCGCCGGCTTGACGTGCCCCAATTCGAACGATTTGAAGGTCAAGGAATTCATTTTGCGGCCACCGCAATGGAGCAGCGGCTGTGCACCGGCGAGACGGTAATCGTCGTCGGCGGCGGTAATTCGGCCGGCCAGGCTGCCGTCTTCTTGTCACGAACGACTGCGCATGTACACATGTTGGTGCGCGGCACCGGACTTGCGGCAACGATGTCCGACTATCTTGTCAAGCGCATCGAACAGAACCCAAACATCACGCTGCATCCGCAGAGCGAAATTGTCGCGCTAGAGGGCGACGAGCGCCTGCGGCGCGTGACATGGCTCGAGCGCAATACGGGCGAGACCAAGGTCGTGCCGGTCGGAAACGTCTTCTTGATGATCGGCGCCGAGCCAAACACCGAGTGGCTCCAAGGCTGCTTGGCGGTTGATTCCAAGGGATTCATTCAAACGGGTGTCGGCGCCGACGGAACCGTACTCGCGTCTCCTTATGCCACGACCACGCCTGGCATATTTGCAATCGGCGATGTTCGCTCGCGATCAGTCAAGCGCGTTGCAGCAGCGGTAGGAGAAGGATCGGTGGTTATCCAAGCAGTTCACCAGCTTCTCAATCCGGCGGCTAATTGATCAGCAAGCGTCGACCAATGTTCCTGGCATCTGGAGCGCGTTCGCGTCCCACATAATTGATGCGCGCTACCTTGCCGTCGACGTGGCCGGCCTCGGCCATGCGGGCGAGCCGCATCGAGCTCAGGCAACGCCATGCTGGTCTTCCGATCACCGCGCCGAATCGTCCAATCGATGGGATTGACGCTCGTGGCTGCGAGCTTAACCAGCGCTTCATTCGGTCCCGGGTGGGGTGTCGGCACCTTGTCATGACGAAGTTGATCCGCGCGACCATATCCGTGTATCTGGACGGCCGGGTAGCTAGCGGCGGCTGGCTCACTTCGCCTAGGACGGTCCCCCGCGTTTGTTTCGAGACTCGTCCCAGTCTGCTTGCCAATTGAACGATCATTAAGGTGCGTAACGCGTGAAGACAAAGTCACGAGAAGCCTTCGCGTGGCAGGGCGCGCAAGTTTCGAGTAGCGCCTCCCCGCCCGGTTTGCCATCTGCGTTGAAGTGCCCGAACCCCCAGCCGCCCGTAGCCGCGTACTTTTTCGAGTCCTTGACCTCGAACTGTATGTTTGTGGGGGGGCCGGGAACGAAGGATTGTTCCCGGCCAAAGACCTTGTTGTTCTCCTCCGACGGGGTATGGCCGTAGTGCAAAGCGGCGATAATTGCGCCGTCGGGAAAAGGGAGCTTCCCTTCGCGGTACGCCTTAATCGCCACATCGTTGCCCAAAACGGCAGCGAAACTGTGGAGGTCGCCTTCTTCGTGGGCCACGGAGATCAGCGTCCAGTCGCGGTATCCCGAGGGAATTTTGGTCAAGTAGCCATGCGCGGAATTCTCATCCGCCCGTCCGGACGTGGCGACCAGGTAGGCGATAACGCTAGCCAACGCTGCAACTGCAATCGAGAGGGCGCTTTTAGGCTCCATGCCGACACCTTGATCGTTTTCGGCAAAGTACGGATTTTATCACCATTGCCTCACCAGATTAAATCCTGCTCGGCGGCTTGGACTCGCTCGCTCCGACCATGGCACGCACACGCTGTCCCGCACCAAGGCAAGACTGGCCTACCGGCGCACAATGAGTCTTCGGACAGTTCAGTTGCTGTTCGGTCATACCAAGTTGGAAAATACGGTCCGCTACCTTGGCATTGAGGTCAACGATGCTCTCGAAATTGCGGAGCCAACGGAGATGTGGTGCCACCGGCCAGTCAGTGGAAACGACCCCGCAATGTAGTCATGGACCATGGAGGTGCAAATTGAAACTCCCACATCGAACGCGATCCGATCATCGGCTTCGCCACCTCCGTCGAGCGGAGCTTCCAGTGGATACGGTGGAGTTGGCGCGCTATTTGATTGGTAAAGTCGTGGTCCATGACACTGACTCTGGCAGGTTAAGCGGACGTATTGTCGAGACGGAAGCCTATCCGGTCGGTGATGCCGCTGGACATGCATTCCATGGAAAGACGCGGCGCAATCGGTCTCTCTTTCTGGAGCGAGGGCACGCCTACGTCTATCTTGTGTACGGGACATCGTACCTTTTGAACGTGACGAGCGAGGTGGCCGGGGTGGGTGGTGGAGTTCTATTGCGTGCCATCGAGCCGCTGGAGGGCATTGGCGAAATGATGACCGGTTCTTGCGGCACGATACGCCGGGCCGACCTCGGCAGAGGCCCGGGGCGATTGACCAAGGCATTGCAGGTTGATCTCGGGCAGGACGGATCGGACTTGTGCGGTGCCGGCTCGCTTTGGTTGGCCGCGACCGCGCAAGGGATTGGCGGGATTGGCAAGAGCGTTCGCATTGGCATCACACACGATGCAGATCGGGTGTTGCGTTATTACGAACCCGGTAATGCCCATGTGAGCGGCGTTAAGAAGCTGCGCCAATAGCCGCGATTACATCCGATTGTCACGTTCCCTGCGACCCGGCATTCCGCTCCGTAACTACGCGTCCATCCGCTCGACCCATTGAGCGCGCCACGCGGCGGCCTCGAATTGATCCGCAAAGTACTGTGTTTCTCGGGCAACCTTCTCGCCCCTGAACTCCATGATGCTCACGGTGTAGGACGGCTTTCCGTCATACGTCAGGACGTATTCGGTGACCCAGAAATCACTGCGACCAATGATTCGCCGGACGATGAAACGCTTCTTGCTTGGCTGCTTAGTGCGTGTAATTTGAATATTGCGTCGACCGCGGATCCGTTCCCCTGACTGTGGGTATTCCAGCACCGCGTCCTCGTGATAGATTGAATGCTCCGTTTCAAAGTCGCTAACGTCGGACGCGGCCCAATGCCGATCCAGTGCCGCACGTATCTCTTCATCTCGCATCCTATCCTCCGACGTTATCAACGCACATGTCACCCCGTAGTGTCCAGAAAATGGAGCGACGCGGTCTGAGACCCGCAAGTCGGCCGCTCGATGCCGCTCGAGGGTTGGTCAGCCGGTATACTGCGCTGCAATGTTCTCGGCATTTCAGCCTCTTCACTTGCTGCTCGTGATATTCGCTGGCTGGGCGGCACATTCCTTTCACAGATGTCGAACGCCGCCGACTCGCCCGAAAAAGCGCACGCACTCAGGCGCAAGGTGTTGAACGAGCTTGGAGCCCTGGTCACATCCGACATGCTGTTGCGATGGTAGCGGGAACTGGTGGCGTCTACGTGGACTTACAGCCATCGCGCGGCCCGGGCGCAGCGCTCTGCTAAACTGCCCTTGCATGCGCTGCACTGGGCATTTTTCCGCTGATCGGTCGAAACCGCAGTGAGCTTGGTAGCACGCCGCCATCATGCGTAAGGGCATCGTGCTGGCGGCCTCGTCGTATGTGGTCTGGGGGCTGTTTCCCGCCTATTTTCTACTGCTGAGGTCGGTCTCACCCGTCGAGGTGCTCGCGCACCGGATGATCTGGTCGTTGGTTTTCCTGTCCCTAGTGCTGGCATTTCGCCGGCAATGGTCATGGCTTCGGCCGCTGACCCGACAACCGCGACTGGTCGTAAGTTTTGCGGTCAGCGCGGTCCTGCTGTCGGGTAACTGGCTTCTCTACATATGGGCGGTCACCAGAGGTCATGTGATCGACGCGAGCCTGGGCTACTTCATCAATCCGCTCGTGAACATCGTGTTGGGCTTTGTA
>Ga0187883_10000083_pt1 | contig 67167 bp, 57 predicted proteins | sample June2016WEW_20_1_2_FD_132966 | JGI IMG/M metagenome (GOLD analysis project Ga0187883, IMG submission 132966) | Peatland microbial communities from SPRUCE experiment site at the Marcell Experimental Forest, Minnesota, USA - June2016WEW_20_10 | ecosystem: Environmental > Terrestrial > Soil >...
CCCCTGAGGCGACGGTTTACCCAGAGTGGACCGAGTTTCACGGAGCTGTTAGCCTCCCCCGGATCGGATCGAGTCGAGGAGGACCCGGTGGGGCGAGCGGAGGGGCCGTTCGGAGCTGGGCGGGTGCGGTGAGCTGGCGACGTAACGGTCATGCCGGCGGTGGGGAGAGGCCTCCCACCTACTCGGCCCTCACCCTGCTCCGCCACGGCTTGGCACACGAGGACTGGCCGAGGGTCTGGCGGAGCGTCGATCTCGAGCGTCGCTACGACGCCGTCATCATCGGCGCCGGCGTCCATGGTCTCGCCACGGCGTACTACCTGGCGAGCCGGCACGGCATCCGCCGCGTAGCCGTCGTGGACAAGGGCTACGTCGGGGGCGGCGGTTCCGGCCGCAACACCGCCATCCTGCGCTCCAACTACCTGACGCCGGAGGGGGTGCGCTTCTACGACCGCTCCGTCCAGCTCTACCGCACGCTCGCAGCCGACCTGAATTTCAACGTCATGTTCGCCCCCCGCGGCCACTTGACGCTCGCCCACAACGACGGCTCACTCCGGACGATGCGCTGGCGGGCGGAGGTGAACAAGCTGCAGGGTGTCGATTCCGAGGTGATCGATCCGGAGGACATCAAACGGCTCGTGCCCTTCATGGACGTCTCGCGCCACACCCGCTACCCGATCCTGGGCGCTCTCTACCACCCCCCTGGGGGCATCATCCGGCACGACGCCGTCAACTGGGGTTATGCGCGGGCGGCGGACGCTCTCGGCGTCCAGATCCACCAGAACACCGAAGTCCTGGCGGTCCACACCGAGGCTGGCCACGTCACCGGGGTCTCGACGAGCAGGGGAGACATCTCTGCGCCCATCGTCGTCAACTGCACCGCTGGATGGGCGAGCCTCGTGAGCGAGATGGCGGGCGTGAGGCTCCCGATCATCACCCACCCGTTGCAGGCGGCCGTGACCGAGCCGGTGAAGATGTTCCTCGGGACCGTCGTCGTGTCGGGCAGCCTGCACGTGTACGTCAGCCAGACCGACCGGGGCGAGCTCGTCTTCGGCGCCAGCACGGACCCGTACGCCTCGTACTCGATGCGCGGTTCGCTCGAGTTCACCGAGGAGCTTGCCGGGCACGTGCTGGAACTGATGCCCTCGATCGCCAAGATGCGGGTGCTCCGGCAGTGGGCGGGGTTGTGCGACATCACGCCTGACTTCTCTCCCATCATGGGCGTCACGCCGGTGGAGGGGTTTCTCGTCGACGTCGGTTGGGGCACGTACGGCTTCAAGGCGGGCCCGGCTGCGGGCGAGGCCATGGCCGAGCTCGTCGCCACGGGCAGGACCCCGCGCCTCATCGCAGCCTTTGACCTTGCCCGCTTCGAAGAGGGGCGGCTGGCGAGCGAGCGCGGCGCCGCCGCAGTGGGCCACTGAGGGATCGGGAGGCGAGCGCCCGATGATCCTCATCCGTTGCCCCCATTGCGGAGAGCGCAACTCCAACGAGTTCAGCTTCGTAGGCGAGACGAAGCCCCGGCCGCCGGTGAGCGCTGACCAGGCCGAATGGCGCCGCTACCTCTACGAGAAACGCAACCCGGCGGGCTGGACGACCGAGCAATGGTTCCACGGTTCCGGCTGCCGAGCGTTCTTCTTCGCCGTTCGCCACACCGTCTCGAACGAAGTCCGTTGGACCGGCCTGCCGGGCGAGCCGATTCCCGAGGAGGCGCTGTCGTGATCGGCCAACGGCGTTCCGCGCCGCGGACGGCGATGCGCCTGCAACGGCAGGACTCAGAGGTGATCGACCGTACGAAGACGTTCAGCTTCAGCTTCAACGGTGCCTCCAGCCAGGCCTTCGAAGGCGACACGATCATCTCGGCGCTGGCGGCGGGAGGTGAGCGCGTCTTCTCCCGCAGCTTCAAGTACCACCGCCCGAGGGGCCTGCTGACGGCGAGCTACCACGACCCCGGCTGCCTGCTGCAGGTCGACGACGAGCCCAACGTGCGGGCCGCCCACCGCAAGGTGGCGCCGGGGATGGTGGTACGCACTCAGAACGCCTGGCCGAACCTTCGTGTCGACGTCGGGACGGCCAACCAGCTCGTGGGGCGGTTCATTGGGGCGGGCTTCTACTACAAGACGTTCATCAAGCCGCAACGGCTGTGGCCCGCCTACGAGAAGGTGCTGCAGCGATTCGCTGCCGGTGGGCAGGTCAATGTCCGCAGCGGCCACGGCGAATACGACAAGCGCTACGCCCACCCGGACGTGCTCGTTGCCGGCGGAGGGCCTGCCGGCATGGCGGCCGCCCTTGCCGCTGCCGAGGCGGGTGCCCAGGTCATCCTCGTCGAAGAGGAGTACGAGCTCGGCGGTCACCTGCGATACGGCGGGCCGGACGAGCTGGCAGCCTTAGCCGAGCTGCGGGCGGCCGTGGCGGCGATGCCGTCGATCGAGGTGCTCGTGAACTCCACCGTCACAGGGCGCTACGACGACAACTGGGTGGCCGTGGTGCAGCGCGGCCTGCCGCACGTGGTCGAGCGACTCGTGAAGGCGAGAGTGAAGTCTCTCGTCGTGGCGCCCGGGCTCATCGAGCGCCCCTACGTCTTCGAGGGCAACGACCTGCCCGGAGTGATGTTGTCGTCCGCTGCCCGGCGGCTGATCCGCCTCTGGGCCGTCAAACCCGGTAAGCGGGCCGTCGTGTTCACCGCCAACGACGACGGCGACGCTGCCGCCGCGCATTTGGAGGCCGCCGGTGTCGAGATCGCCGCCATCGCCGATGCCCGCTCAGGCGGCGGGCTCGTGCGCGCCCGGGGCAAAGGTGCCGTCGAGTCGGTCGAGCTCGCCGACGGCACCATCACCGAGTGCGACCTGCTCGTGACGGCCACGGGTTGGACGGCGCCGACGCTGCTGCTCAACATGGCGGGCGACCGGCCCAGCTACGACGAGCGGGCGGCCCGTTTCGTGCCCGGTGGCGAGCTCGCGGCCGGCGTGTTCGCCACCGGCGGCATCGTCGGGGACGGCCCGACGGAGGCGCTCGTCGCCCACGGACGCTCCATCGGCGCCCTCGCCTCGGCGCAGGCCCTCGGACGAGCGCTGACGGCGCGCAAACGCTCGCCCTTGCCCACCCTCGAGCCTGCCCCCCACCCGGCCCTCTTCAAGGCTGCAACGGACGGGGTCGTCGACTTCTCAGAGGACGTCACGTCGAAGGATCTCGTCTCGGCGGCACGTGAGGGCTACGACTCGGTCGAGCTCTTGAAGCGCTACACGACGGCAACGATGGGCCCGACGCAGGGCAAGCTCGAGACGATCAACACCGTGGCGGTGCTGGCGGACGCGAACGGCAGCACGATCGCCGAGACGGGCACGACGGTATGGAGACCGCCGCACGCGCCGATCAGCCTCGGGGCCCTTGCCGGCCGCATCCTGGAGCCGACGCGGTACTCGCCGATGCAACCGTGGCACAACGCCCACGGCGCCCGGCCGATCGTCGCCGGACAGTGGATCAGGCCCGAGCACTACGGTGACCCCGCCGCCGAGGTGCGCAACGTTCGCAACCACGTCGGCATCATCGACGTGACTCCGCTCGGCAAACTCGACCTGCGCGGCCCCGATGTACCCACCCTGCTGAACTTCCTTTACGTCAACAAGTGGTCGAAGCTCGACATCGGTTCGGTCCGTTACGGCGTCATGTGCGGCGAGGACGGCGTTGTCGTCGACGACGGCGTCACCGGGCACCTCGGGCCCGACCACTACTTCATGTCGACGACCAGCTCGGGGGCGGCAGCCGTGCAGGACTGGATCGAGAGCTGGCTGCAGACGACGTTCGCCTCGCTGCACGTCCACGTCACTTCCGTCCTGTCCGCCTACGGCAGCATCAACATCGCCGGCCCGCGCTCGCGTGAGCTCCTCGCCCGCCTCGTCGACGGTGTCGACCTGTCGGCAGACGCCTTCAAGTACATGCAGGTGCGGACGGGGTCGATCGCCGGCATCCCGGGTTGCCACATGTGGCGGATCGGCTTCACCGGCGAGCTGAGCTTCGAGATTCACGTGCCGGCCGCCTTCGGCCTGCACGTCTGGGAGTCGTTGATGTCGCAGGGCTCCGACCTCGGCGTGGCGCCGTTCGGTCTCGAGGCACAGCGCATCATGCGCCTCGAGAAGGGCCATTTCATCGTCGGCCAGGACACCGACGGGGTGACGCAGGCTTTCGCCGCCGGGCTCGACTGGCTCGTGAAGCTCGACAAGGACGACTTCGCCGGCAAGCCGGAGCTCGCCTGGGAGTCCGCCCGCGAGGGGGAGCCCCGGCTCGTCGGCCTGCAACCGACGGACCCGCAGCTCGTGCCGACAGAGGCGAGCCAGATCGTCAGCGGCATCGACAGGATTGAGGGTCGCATCACCTCGAGCCGCTTCTCCCCGACGCTCGGGCGGTCGATCTGCCTCGGCATCGTGTCGGCGCGTCTCGCCAAGCCGGGCTCGCTCGTGACCATCCGCCTTCCTGACGGCACCTCCGCCACGGCCAAAGTCATGGAGCACCATGCCCACTTCGATCCGGAAGGAACTCGCCTCCGTGGCTAGCGCCGAGGCACCCGCGGGCTCACCGGTCGCCCGATCGCCCATCACCCAGCGGGCACCGGTCCGCTCGCAGGCGGGCTGGGAGGTCTCCGGGGCGCAGGCGGACGGGGCGCTCCGCCTGGCGGATCTGACGCCGCTCACCAAAGAGCTCGTGCGGGCCCGGTCCGCATCGGCCGCCGCCCTCCGGCTCGATTGCGCCTTCGGGCGCACGCGCCGGGAGCCCGACGGGAGCCTCGTGATCGGCGCCGGCCCCGATGAGTGGCTCGTCCTCAGCCCGGCAGGACGTCGCTCGCAGGTAGCGGGCGAGCTGGAGGCACCTTCGGCAGGCGAGGGCGAAGGTGAGCTGCTCACGGTGATCGACCTGACTCACGGCTCGATCGTGCTCCGCCTCAGCGGGGACGACTCGCCTCGCGTGCTCGAGAAGGTCTGCGCCATCGACCTCGCCGACCGGGTGACTCCGAACGGGTCGTGCTTTCGGTCCTCCGTCGCCCGCCTGCGTTGTACGGTCGTGCGTGACGACCTCGGCCCGGAGCGTTCCTACCTGATCGAGAGCGACCGGTCCTCCGGGCAGTACCTCTTCGACGTCCTCCGCGAGGCGGGGGCGGAATTCGCCGTCGAAGTAGACGGATACCCCAACAAGGAGATCTGACCATGAGCTTTCCCAGCGACCTCGAGATCGCCCGCCAGGCGCACCTGCAGCCCATCGTGCAGATCGCCGAGGAGATGGGGCTCCCCCGCGAGCTGCTCGAGCAGTACGGGGACAGCGTCCTCAAGATCAAGCTGGAGGCCATCGAGGCGCTCGCCGACCGCCCGAAGGCGAAGTACGTCTGCGTGACCGCCATCACGCCGACACCGCTCGGGGAAGGCAAGACGACGACGACCGTCGGCCTCGGGCAGGCGATGAGCCACATCGACAAGCGGGCCACCATCGCCATACGACAGCCGTCGATGGGCCCGACGTTCGGCATCAAGGGCGGTGCCGCCGGCGGCGGCTACAGCCAGGCCGTGCCCATGGAGATGTTCAACCTCCACCTCACGGGCGACATGCACGCCGTTACGGCGGCGCACAACATGTTGTCGGCGATGGTGGACAACCACCTCTACCAGGGCAACGCCCTCGGACTCGATCTGCACAACATCACCTGGCGGCGGGTGCTCGACGTCAACGACCGGGCGCTGCGCAACATCGTCATCGGCCTCGGGACCAAGGAAGACGGCGTGCCCCGCCAGACGGGTTTCGACATCACGGCCGCCTCCGAGGTGATGGCCCTCCTCGGCCTCACGAGCTCCCTGCAGGACCTCCGGCGGCGCCTCGGCCGCATCGTGGTCGGCTACACCGACAGCGGCGACGCCGTCACGGCCGAGCAGCTCAAGGGTGCAGGTGCCATGGCCGTCATCATGCGCGAGGCCGTCAAGCCCAACCTCCTGCAGACGCTCGAGAACACGCCGGTCCTCGTGCACGCCGGCCCCTTCGGCAACATCGCCACCGGCAACTCCTCGGTCGTGGCCGACCTGATCGGCATCCACACGGGAGACTTTCTCATCACCGAGTCGGGTTTCGGGGCTGACATGGGGGCGGAGCGGTTCTTCAACATCAAGTGCCGCACGTCGGGTCTCGTGCCGGACGCCGTCGTCATCGTCGCCACCGTCCGCGCCCTCAAAGCCCACTCCGGCCGCCACCGCGTCGTGGCGGGCAGGGCGCTCCCCCCGGCCCTCCTCGAGGAGAACCCGGAGGAGGTGCACATCGGCGGCGCCAACCTCCGCAAGCAGGTCGAGAACATGCAGCTGTTCGGCGTCACGCCGGTCGTCGCCATCAACGCCTTCCCGGGCGACCACCCCTCCGAGCACGAGGCCATCCGGGAGATAGCCGCCTCGATGGGCGTGCAGGCCGCCGTCTCCAACCACTTCGCCGAAGGCGGCAAAGGTGCCATCGAGCTGGCCGAGGCTGTCGTGGCGGCGGCCGAGCGTCCGAGCGAGTTCCGCCTCCTCTACCCGGACTCGGCCTCGCTGCGCGAGAAGATCGAGACGGTCGCAACCAAGGTGTACGGGGCCGACGGCGTCGACTACACGCCGCTGGCGGTCCGCCAGCTCGACACCTACGAGCGGAACGGTTTCGGCGAGCTGCCGGTCTGCATCGCCAAGACCCACCTCTCGATCTCCTCCGACGCCAGCTTGAAAGGGGCGCCGACCGGCTGGCGGCTGCCGGTGCGCGAAGTGCGGGCGTCGGTCGGGGCAGGGTTCGTGTACCCCATCTGTGGTGACATTCGCACGATGCCGGGACTCGGCTCCGCCCCGGCGGCAGAGCGGATCGACATCGACGAGAACGGTGAGATCGTGGGCTTGTCCTGAGCGGTGGCGCTCGAGTGAGGCTTCTCCGTCTCACGCGGGCGAGGGGAGGGCCGGCGTTGTGAGCACCCTCGCCACCCCCAACTCGCTCGAGGGCTGGCTCACCCTCGCCGCCCGCACCGAACGACCTTCGACGGCCTTCATCGACGGCCGGGCGGTCGACGCCGCCTCCGGCCGGACCTTTCCCGATCGCTCCCCCCGCGACGGCGCGCTCCTGTCGAACGTCGCCTTTTGCGCCGCCGAGGACGTCGACCGTGCCGTCGCCGCCGCCCGCCGCGCCTTCGAGGACGGGCGCTGGTCGAACGCCCATCCGCGCCAGCGCAAGCAGACGCTGCTGCGCTTCGCCGCCCTCATCTGGGAGCACACGGCAGAGCTGGCGCTGCTCGAGTCCCTCGATGTCGGCAAGCCGATCACCGAGTCGGTGCGCGTCGACGTCCGCGGCACTGCCAGCTGCATCGCTTACTTCGCCGAAGCGGCCGACAAGCTGATGGGCGAGGTGGCCCCCATGGGCCCGAACGTGCTGGCGACGGTGACTCGGGAGCCGGTTGGTGTCGTCGGATGCGTCGTGCCCTGGAACTATCCGATGCTCATCTCCTCCTGGAAGCTCGGCCCAGCCCTCGTGACGGGCAACTCGGTCGTGCTGAAGCCGGCCGAACAGTCCCCCCTCACGGCCATCCGGCTCGCCGAGCTAGCATCGGAGGCCGGGCTGCCCGACGGGGTGTTCAACGTCGTGCCGGGAGACGGCCCCGTGACCGGTCAGGCGCTCGGACGCCATGCCGATGTCGACAAGATCGCCTTCACGGGTTCGACCGACGTCGGCAAGCTCTTCCTCTGTTACTCGGGCGAGTCCAATATGAAGATGGTGAGCCTCGAGTGCGGCGGCAAGAGCCCTCATATCGTGCTTCGTGACGCTCCCAACCTGCAGGCGGTGGCGGAGGCGGTCGCCTGGGGCGTGTTCTACAACCAGGGCGAGAGCTGCAGCGCCGGCTCCCGGCTGCTGGTCGACCGCCAGGTGAAAGACATCGTCCTCGCCGGGGTCGTGGAGGTCGGCAGCGGGCTCGTCGTCGGTGACCCGCTCGACCCGGCCACCGAAGTGGGTGCCATCGTTGACGAGGCCCAACAGATCCGTATCCTCGGCTACGTCGAGGGCGCCCGCGAAGAGGGTGCCGAGGTCGTGCTCGGCGGACACGCCGTGCGGAGGGAGACGGGCGGCACGTTCATCGACCCGACCGTCGTCGACGGGGTGCAACCACACCAGCCCATCGCCACCGAGGAGGTCTTCGGCCCCGTGCTCGCCGTGCTCGAGGTGGACGGGCCCGATGATGCCCTCGCCGTCGCCAACGACACGATCTATGGCCTGGCGGCCGCTGTCTGGACGCGTGACCTCGGTACCGCCCACCGGATGGCGGCCAAGCTCAGGGCGGGCACCGTCTGGGTCAACAGCTACGACGCCACCGATGTCGCCCTTCCCTTCGGAGGTTTCAAGCAGTCCGGGTTCGGACGGGACAAGTCCCTGCACGCCATCGACGGCTACACGCAGCTGAAGACGACCTGGGTGGATCTCACGAGGTGATCTCGAGCGAGGAGGCGACGTGGCCGCAGCGATGACGACGAGAGCAGCCGTGCTGGCCGCTCCGGGCGAGCAGCTGACTGTGGAGGAGGTCGAGCTGGCCGATCCAGGGCCGAGCGAAGTGAGGGTGCGCATCGAGGCGAGCGGCGTCTGCCACAGCGACTGGAACGCCGTCTCCGGCGCCTCGGCCACCCCGCTCCCGGCCGTCCTCGGGCACGAGGGTGCGGGCACCGTCGAGGAGGTCGGCCGGCAAGTCACCACCGTCGGCCCCGGCGACAAAGTCGTCCTTTCGTGGCTGCCGTCGTGCGGGCGCTGCCCGGCCTGCCAGAAAGGGCGCCTCTCCCTCTGTGAGTCCGCCACGTCCGAGATGGGGGACGGCTCGCTGCCAGGGGGCGGCTTCCGCCTCTCGCACCAGGGCGGTCGCTTGTACCACTACTCCTACCTGTCCACTTTCGCCGGCCACGCCGTCGTCCACGAGCGCTCGTGCATCCCCCTTCCGGCCGACACCGACCTCGACGTGGCCGCCCTCGTCGGCTGCGCCGTCATGACCGGCATCGGCGCCGTCATCAACCGGGCGAAGGTGGAGGCGGGCTCGACCGTGGCCATCTTCGGCGCCGGCGGCGTGGGGCTTTCCGCCGTCATGGGCGCCAGGCTGGCAGGAGCTGGCACGATCATCGCCGTCGAACCGGTCGAGTCCAAGCGACGACTCGCCCTCGAGCTGGGCGCCACCGTGGCCCTAGACGGCGGCGACCCGGATCTGCCCGATGCCATCCGCCATCACGCCCGAGACGGCCTCGACTACGCATTCGAGGCGGCGGGGTTGCCCTTCCTCACGGAGCTTGCCTTCGGCCTCACCCGCCGGGGCGGCACCGTCGTGGCAGTCGGGGTGCCACCGGACGGTTCCAGCATCGCCTTGCCCGGTCCGGAGCTCGTGCGCTCCGAGAAAGTGGTCACGGGCACGTTCTACGGTTCGGCCCGGCCACATCTCGACATGCCGATGATCCTTCGCTTCTACGCCGAAGGCCGCCTGCCGCTCGACCGGCTCGTCACGAAGCGGTACCCGCTCGAGGGGGTGAACGCCGCCTTCGCTGACATGAACGGCGGCGAGGTCGCCCGCGGCGTCCTCACGCCATGGCAGGCACAGCCGTGAAGATCACCTCCATCGAGATCGTGCAGCTCTCCCTGCCGCTCGAGCCCCCCTTCCCGGCCGCCTGGGACCCGGTGCCACGCCGCAGCTTTCCTGCGACGCTCGTCTTCGTTCGCACCGACGACGGTGCGATGGGCGTCGGCTCCGGGGACACGATGCGGGGTTTTGAGCCCTATGTGGATCTGTTCGTGGGCGAGGACCCCCTCGCCATCGCCCGCCTCGTGCGCATGCTCGAGACCGTCTCCTTCCACGGCCCGCGCCCCTGGCCGCTGGAGGCCGCCCTCTGGGACATCGCCGGCCAGGTGTACGGACAGCCGGTCGCACGACTGCTGGGCGGTTACACCGATCGGATGCCTGCGTACGCTTCGACGGGCGCCCTCGCCAGTCCGCAGGAGCGTGTCCAGGTAGCTCTCGAGCTGAGCGAGCGTGGGTTCAAGGCTATGAAGATCCGCCTGGACCCCGCCAGAGCGGAGGAGGGCCTGGAAGCCGTGAGGGCCGTGCGGTCGTCGCTCCCCCACCTCGAGCTCATGGTCGACCTCAATCAGGGGTGGCGCATGCCCGGCGACCCTCGCCCACCACTTGATCGCCCAGCTGCCAGGCGGATCGCCGACCGGCTGGGTGAGCTCGGCGTGCTCTGGATCGAGGAGCCGCTCGATGGTGCCGATGCCCGAGGCATGGCGGCCCTCAAGGCGGGCAGCGGCATCCGCCTCGCCGGCGGGGAGATGGCGCGCAGCTTCCCTGAGCTCGTCGCCCTGGCCGATGCAGACGCCCTCGATGTCTTCCAGCCGGATGCGGTCCTCTCCTGCGGCCTCTCCCGCTGCCGAACCCTGGCGGAGTACGTGCTCGCCCGCGGCCGCTGGTTCAGCCCGCACACGTGGACGAACGGGATCGGACTGCTCGTCAATCTCCACTTGATCACCGGTGTGGGGGGAGGCCCCTACCTCGAGTACCCGATCGATCCCCCCCATTGGACGGCGCAGCGGCGGGACTTCATGCTCGCCGAAACGATCGAGCCCGACGGCGACGGAATGCTCGTCGTGCCCGACCGCCCCGGCCTCGGCCTCGTGCTCGACGAGGAGGCCATCGCCCGCTTCCGAGTCGAGTGACCACCGCCACGAGCCGGCGGACGCCGGCAAGCTCAGGTGAACGTCGCTCGCTGCATCGTCCTGCGGGCGGCCGCGGACACACGCAGGTCCCGGTCGTCGGTCAAGTGACCGAGCGTGTAGCGCGACATCGCCGCGTTCGAAGCGAGGGCGGCCCGCACCTGCCAGTCCGTGTCCGCCTGCATCTTGGCGACGAGTCCGGCCGGCAGCCTCGGCAGGGTGGCCACGACGGCACGGACGCGCGGCAGCTGATCGCCGGCCAGGAAGGTCACCAACCACGACGGTGCCGACGGGTTGTCGGCCAGCTCGACGCGCAGGTGCCAGGAGCCTTGGCACAACGCCGCCAGGGCGGCGGACGGCGTCGCCGGGTTGCCAGCGACCGACAGGCGGACGATGAGCGCCGGGTCGGCAGCGAGTCGCTCCAAGTGCTCGGCCGGTGTGCGCTGATGGCGGCCCGCCAGGGCTCGGAGGTAAGGGGACTCGTCGTCCACGAAGCCCGATGTCTCGGCGTCCCCGAGCACGGCGAGCACGGTCTGCTCGACTCTTCGCCATCTCGAACGCTCGATGAAGTAACTCTGCGGGTCGGCCGAGACGAGAGCGGCCTCCATGAGCGAGCACGCCTCCGACCACTCCTGCAACACCAGATCGTCCACCTGGGTACCTCCCCGAGCTGGCGACGTCTCGCGGCACTCTCCCGCCCGGCCGCCGGCCCTCCAGCGTACGTCAACGGGTCGGACCAGCAGGCAGGGCGCGCCGGCGCCGGCGCCGAACGGCAAGAATCGTCCTCATGAGTCGAGCCGGCCTCGCCGCTGGGGAGGTCATGAGCCCCCGGCGCCTGCTCGTGATCGAGCACGAAGCAGACGCGCCGGTCGCCCTCTTCGGCGAGTGGCTGACGGGCGTCGGCGTCGAGCTCGAGATGATACGGCCCTGGAAGGGCGATCCCGTGCCGTCGCAGGTCGCCACCGGTGGGCTCGTCGTCCTCGGCGGCGCCATGGCGGCCGAGGACGACGACGTGGCACCCTGGCTGCCGGCTGTCCGATCGCTTCTTCGCGAAGCGGTACCTGCAGGTGTCCCGACCCTCGGCATCTGCCTCGGTGCACAACTGATGGCCGTGGCCACCGGCGGCCGCGTGGAGCGCGGCGACGCCGGCCCGGAGCTCGGCGTGTGCCGCCTCGAGCTCAGCGGGGCGGCGGCGGCCGACCCGCTCTTCGGGCCCCTGCGCCCGCCACTGGCGGCCGCCCAGTGGCACATGGACGCCATCACCGCCCTGCCGGGAGGCGCCGTCGTCCTCGCCTCGAGCGACCGCTACGACGTGCAGGCGTTCAGGGTCGGAGAGGCCGCCTGGGGGGTCCAGTTCCACCCGGAAGTCGACCGGGCGGTGATGGCGTCCTGGGCGGCGGGCGACCCGGCGGACACCTTTACCCCCCAGCAGCTGGAGCAGGCGGTCGCCGAGGTCGGCGAGGCCGAGCCGGTCCTCAGGGCGACCTGGCGCCTCGTGGCGGAACGCTTCGCGGGCATCCTCGACGAACGGCCCTGAGCGGCTCGGAGCGACCGTGACGCCCCCTCCGCTCGCGCCGGGCAGCTGGCGGCTCGGCCGTCGCGCCCAGCTGCCCGCTGGTGAGATCGCCTGGGATCGATTCGGTGACGGACCGCCCCTCGTGCTCGTTCATGGCACGCCGAGCTGGTCGTTCCTGTGGCGCAAGGTCGTTCCCCTCCTCGCCGAACACGCCAGCGTGCACGTGATCGACCTGCTCGGCTACGGCGACTCCGAGCGCGCCCTCGACCAGGACATGTCGATCACCGCTCAGGGGCGGGCACTCGCTCAACTGCTGGCGCAGCTTGGCCTCGAGCGACCCGTGCTCGTCGGCCACGACATCGGTGGAGCCACCGTCCTGCGGGCGCATCTCGTCGAGGGCCGAGCGGCCGGCGCCATCGTGCTCGTCGACGCCGTGGCGCTCAACCCCTGGAACACGCCGACCACGCTCCACATCCGCCAGCACCTCGACGCCTACCGCACGATGCCGTCGCACATCTACGAAGAGGTCGTGAAAGCCCACCTTCGCACCGCCGTCTTCCGGCCCCTCGACGACGGGGCGCTCGCCGCCTACCTGGCGCCCTGGCAAGGGGAGGATGGCCAGGCGGCCTACTTCCGGAAGATCGCCCAGTGGACCGACGACGACGTCGGCGCCCTCGAGGAACGGCTGCCGGGCATCGCCGTGCCGACGCTCGTGATCTGGGGCGAGGAGGATCGTTGGCTCCACCTCTCCGTGGCACGCTCGTTGCAGGCCCGCATTGCCGGCAGCTGTCTCCGCACCATCGCCGCAGCCGGGCATTTCTCCCCCGAAGATGCGCCCGTGGAGGTGGCCGCCGAGATCCTCGCCTTCGCCGTCGCCTCGTCGGCGTGACAGGCCGCGGGCGCGTGCAGGCCAACGGCGGCCGTCGCAGTCCTGTGGCGGAGCCGAGGAGCGACCGAACCTGCGCAAACCGCCAGCAGCGGCCAGAATCGTGCCCATGAGCGAATCGACCAGCGGGGCGGCCACGCCCGCACACGCCGAGAAGCCGCCCGCAGCCACGGCGCCGGCTGACTCGCCGCCGAGCACGCGGGCGCGCGCCGTCATCGTCGGCGCCGGCATCGTCGGCAACAGCCTCGCGTACCACCTCGCCCTGCTCGGTTGGCGGGATCTCATCCTCCTGGACAAGGGCCCTATGCCGAACCCGGGTGGTTCCACCGGGCACGCTTCGAACTTCATCTTTCCCATCGACTACTCAAAGATGATGACCGAGCTCACGGCGGACAGCACGGCGCAGTACAAGGAGCTCGGGGTCCACATCGAGTCCGGCGGCATCGAAGTGGCCCGCACACCCGAGCGCCAGGAGGAGTTCCGCCGGCGCGCCTCGGTCGCCAAGGCGTGGGGCATCCCCGTCGAGATCATCACCGCCGCCGGCGTCGCCGAGCTCGTGCCTTACCTCGATCCGAGCGTCATCTTGAACGGCCTCTCCTTCCCAACCTGCGGCGTGGTGGATTCGCTGCGTGCCGGCACGATCATGCGAGAGCGCGCCCAAGAGCTCGGTGCCCTCGAGGTGCGGGCGAACACCGAGCTGCTCGCCATCGACACCGCTTCGGCCACCCGGCCCCGCATCGAGCGCGTACGCACGACACAGGGAGACATCGAAACGAGCATCGTCGTTGTCTGCTGCGGCGTCTGGAGCCCGCGGATCGCCGCCATGGCAGGCGCTCACATCCCCCTCACCCCGATCGTCCACCAGATGATCAGCGTCGGGCCCATCCCGCTGTTCGCCGGCACGGTCGGTGAGATCGGCTACCCCATCATCCGCGACGTCGACACCAACATGTACGAACGTCAGCACGGAGGCGACCTCGAGGTGGGCTCATACGCCCACCGCGCCATCCTCGTCAGCCCTGACGAGATCCCCTCGAACGAGGAGGCTTCCCTCTCCCCCACCGAGCTGCCCTTCACGCAGGAGGATTTCGACCCGCAGCTAGCCGAGGCCCTCGAGCTCATGCCGGACCTGCTCGGCGACGAGAGCGTCGGCATCCGTTACGCCATCAACGGCCTCATCTCCATCACGCCCGACGGGCACCCCGTCCTCGGGGAGTCCCCGGAGGTGGGCGGGCTCTGGTCGGCGGCGGCGAGCTGGATCAAGGAGGGGCCGGGGATCGGACGGGCCGTCGCCCAGGCGATGAACGGCGAGGAGCCGGAGATCGACATCCACGAGGCCGACATCGCCCGCTTCTACCCGTACCAGATGACGCGGCGGCACGTCACCTCGAGAGCCAGCGAGAGCTTCAACAAGATGTACGGCATCGTGCACCCGTCCGAGCAGTGGGCGGACGAGCGCGACATCCGCCTGGCCCCGATGCACGCGACCACCCGCCAACTCGGGGCAGTTTGCTTCCAGACCGCCGGCTGGGAGCGCCCCTTCTGGTACGAGAGCAACGCCGCCCTGCTCGAGCGCTACGGCGAGCGCGTGATGCCTCGGGAGGCTGAATGGGAGTCGAGATGGTGGTCCCCCATCATCAACGCCGAGCACCTCGCCATGCGGGAGGGCTGCGGCCTCGTCGATCTCTCGGCCTTCGCCATCTTCGACGTCACCGGCCCAGGCGCCCTCGACGCCATGCAGCACCTGGCCGTCGCCCAGCTCGACGTCGCACCCGGCAAGGTCGTGTACACGTCGTTCCTGGACGAGCGGGGCGGGTTTCGAGCCGACCTCACCGTCATGCGGCTCTCCGAAGGCCACTTCCGTGTCGTCACCGGTGGGCTGCATGGCATGGCCGATCGGCAGTGGATCCTCGACCGCCTGCCCGCCGACGGTTCCGCCCAGCTGGCCGACCTCACATCCTCGTTCACGACGATCGGCCTCTGGGGCCCGAACGCCCGCCGCACGCTCTCGGCTGCCACTCCCGACGACGTCTCCCACGAGGCGTTCGCCTTTGCCACCTGCCGGCCGATCGAGGTCGCCGGCGTCATGGCCCTCGCCTCCCGCATCTCCTATGTCGGCGAGCTCGGCTGGGAGTTCTACGTCCCCATCGAGCAAGGCGAGCGCGTCTGGACCGGCCTGCATGAAGCCGGCCAACCCCACGGTCTCGTGCCCGTCGGCATCGGCGTCTACGGTACGACCGGGCGACTCGAGAAGGGCTACCGAGCCTTCGGCAACGAGCTCACGCCGGACTACAACCTCGTGGAGGCCGGCATGACGAGGCCATCGGTGAAGCGCCAGGACTTCGTCGGCAAGGCCGCCTACGTCGCCCAGCGGGAGCAAATGCCGGCCGCAACCCTGTGCACGCTGACCGTCGACGATCACACGGCGGCCGATGGCCGCAAGCGGTACATGCTCGGGGGGGAGCCCGTTCTCACGGCCGCCGGTGAGCGCATCGTCGACGCCAAGGGCCGCCCCTCCTACGTGACGAGCGCCGGCTCGGCGCCCTCGCTGCAACAGCACGTCCTTCTCGCTTATCTGCCTCCCGAGCTTGCGGTGCCCGCTGGCCACCTGAGCGTCGAGTACATGAGCGAGCGCTTCCCCGTCACGGTGGCCGTCGCAGGCGCCACACCCCTCTTCGATCCCGAGAACGCCCGCGTGAGGTCGTAATGGACATCCTCGTCTGCGTGAAACGCGTGCCCATGGTGGGCGGTCGCATCTCGCTCACGGCTGACAACCGCGAGGTGGACACCCGCCTGCTCGGGTTCACCATGAGCCCGCACGAGGAGTGCGCGGTCGAGGAGGCCGTTCGTCTCGTCGAGCGGGACGGCGGTTCGGTCACGGTCCTCACCCTGGGACCTCCTGAGGCGGCCGATCAGCTCCGCGACGCCGTCGCCGTCGGGGCGAACGCCGCCCTCTTGTTGAGGACCGACGGCCGCGAATGGGGACCCACCGCCACGGCGGAGGCGATCGCAGCCGTGGCCGAACGGCACCAGACGCAGTCGGGTTGGCCGTTCGACCTCCTGCTGTTCGGCAACGAGGCGGCCGACACGGGCGACTACCAGGTGCCCGTACGCGTCGCCCACCTGCTGGGCCTTCCCTGCGCCCTCGGCATCAAGCACCTGGAGATCGACGTCCACGGAGCGCACGCCCGGCGCGAGTACCGGGGTGTCACGGAGCTCTTCGAGCTTCCCCTCCCCGCCGTCGTGAGCGTGAAGGAGGGCATCAACCTGCCCCGCTACCCTTCGCTCCCGGGGCGAATGCGGGCGAAGAAGGCCCTCGTCGAGGAGATCGAGCCCGAATGGAGGGAGGAGGGCCTGCGCCTCGACGGCCTCCGTGTGCCTGTGTCGGAACGGCGACAGGCTGCCCTCCTCGGCCGCGGCCTCGAGGCCGTGCCGGCGCTCGTCGACTTGCTCGAGCAGCTGGGGATGCTCTCATGAGCGTCGTGTGCTTCGTCGAGCAGGACATCGACGGTGCCGTCGTCGACTCGTCGTTGCGAACGGTCACCTTCGCCCGCTCCCTCGCTCGACAGAGCGGAGAGGACATCCTTGCCGTCGTGGTGGCGAGCCGGACGCGGGCTTCCGTGGCCGGCTCGCCCGCAGGAGGCGCCCCCGGGGCAGGCTCGTCCAGCGGGCAGTCGGCGGCCGCGAGCCGAGACACCCAGGAGATCCTCGGCGCCTACGGCGTCGCCGACGTGTGCGTGCTCGTGCTCCCCCGCACGGTCGGATACGCCCCGAGAGCCTTCGCGACCGGGCTCGCCCAGCTCGCCGGGGCGGCGCGTGCCTCGGCGGTCGTGGCGGCCTCCACCGACCACGGCAACGAGGTCATGGCGCACCTCGGCGCCCTCAGCCACCTGCCGATGATCGCCAACTGCTTCGAGGCTGAACGACGGGGCCCGACGAGCTTGCGCCTCAGCCGCCAGCGTTGGGGAGGCAGCCTCATCGAGGATGCGACCCTCGAGACGTCGGTGGCCCTGCTCACCGTCGCCACCGACGCCGTCACCCCGAGCCCGGCAGACTACGCCACCGAGCCGGAGGCGAGGAGCTTCACGCCCGATCTGGCCGAAGCCGACATGGCCGTACGGGCGATCGAGTCCCGCGACGCCACGTCGGGTGTCTCCCTCGCCAACGCCAAGGTCGTGGTCAGCGGTGGACGTGGCATCGGCGGCGCGAGCGGTTTCGAGGCCGTGGAGCAGCTGGCCGAGCTCCTCGGCGGAGCCGTTGGCGTCTCGCGGGCCGTCACGAGCGCCGGCTGGAGGCCCCACTCCGAGCAGGTGGGCCAGACGGGCACCCGCGTCTCGCCCGACCTCTATGTCGCCTGCGGGATCTCCGGAGCCATCCAGCACCTCGCCGGGTGCCAGAGCGCCAAGGTGATGGTCGCCATCAACACCGACCCGCAGGCGCCCATCATGGGGCGGGCCGACTACGCCGTCATCGGCGACGTCAACGCCATCCTGCCGGCGCTCGTGGAGGCGCTGCGCCAGCGGCACTAGCTGAAGAGGCGTCGTTCCGGGCGCGGCGGGCCATCGCCGTTGCGGCCGCCACGGTGGGCTACTCACTCATTCCGAGCGATCTCGGGGCCGGTGATCCGCTCGATGAGCGGGAGTGTGCAGGCGATGGTTCCGAGCGAAGCGGCCAGCCCGGCGATGACGATGAGGTAGTAGACGATCCCCGGCGAGCGGAGCGATACGCCGAGCTCCGATCTGAGGAACAAGTCGGCCGCCAAGAATCCCATCCCCGCCGATACCACGGAGATGACGATGAGGGGAACGGCAGCCTCGAGGGCAACCACGCGGCGTAAGACGGCGAGAGGAACACCGGTGAGTCGCAGGAGACTGAATGGGCGTTTGCGGTCACTCACCCCGGCGGCCACGCTCACCGCCAGGCTGCAACCGGCGATCAGCAGGCTGGCGAGAATCACGACGTCGGTCATGTACCGCAGCTCGCTGATGGTCCGCGAGCTCCCCGTGCCGATCCCGCCAATGGTGCTGGGGGGTCCCTCGTAGGGCAAGGCGACCTCGAGCACGGTCCGTGCGCGCTCGATCGCCGTGCTGGAACCGTTCGTGCCGACGACGATCGATTCGACCGGAAGTCTCTGCAGGCGTCCAGCAGAGATTGCGACGGCGGGCCAGACGGTGGACGCGTCCGACGACCTGCTCGTCAGCGCGTTCGAACTTCTGAAATTCGGTGTGATCGTGGCGGCGTCTGCTCCAGCTGCGCAGCGGCCGAGTGCAGGCGTGCCGGAGAGCTGGGCGCAGGAGACGACGCCTTCCACGCCGCTGTTGTTGCCCTTCGGCCCGACGAGGGGGTCCGAGTGGATCACCGTCACGCCTTGGACTCCGCCGATCGAGCGCAGCTCCGCCAGCACTGCGTTCGGAATCGAGGCAATGGACGTCGACGGCGGCCCGGCGGCCGTAGAGACGAACCGTCCCATGAACTGGTCGACCAAGGTGTCGCTTGCGACGGCACCTCCGCTTGGGGCACCGTGGTCAGCGACGATCGTGCTGATGATCCCGACGGACACGCTCGTGACGAAGAGGGCGACGATGAGGCCGCTGATGGCGCGAAAGGCGGCACGGGGGTTGTCGGCCAGCCGCCGCCCCGCGATGAGGACAGAAAGTCGGCTGGTGCGCCGAGCCATCATCCGCGATCCGACCTTGGTGAGCCACGGACCGGCGATGACCAGCCCCGCCATGATGAGGAGACATCCGGCGAAGTAGGCCCAGATCTGGCCACCCGTGCTCGTCGGATGGCCGACGCCCACGAAGTAGGCGAGCTCCGCCACCCCGGCGACAAGCGGCACCATTCGGTATGCCCGGGGAGCGGACGGCGTGACGCGCCGACTGACGCCGAGGGGGGAGATTTGCACGCGTCGCAGCGCGAGACGTGCCGCCAGGACGGCTGCTGCCGGGACGCCGATGGCGACGACGAGGACGTCGCCCAACCCGAGCGACAGATCTCCCGGCGCGAAGGGCTCACCGGTGAAGGGAACGTGCAACAGCGCCGGACGGAGCAGGTAGAAGAGGACGAAACCGACGAGCACGCCGGTGAGGGCGGCGATGGAGGCTTCGACAGCGGAGATCATCGAGACCTGCCGAGGCGTGGCCCCCACGAGGCGCATCGCAGCGAAGCGCTGCTCTCGACGTGCTGCTGCGATGCGAGTGGCCGTGCCGATGAAGATGAGCACCGGAACGAGCAGTGCCAAGAGCCCTACCGCGAGGATGACTTTGAGCGTCACGGCGCTGAGGGTCGGAGAATTCGGGCCGCCGCCGTGTCCGGGCACCGTGGCGATGCTGCTTACCTCTTCGGCACGCGGTACCTGTGACAGTTCAGCCGAGCGGTGGCCGATCACGATGATGAGGGAGTCCGGCGACGGAAGCGCCGACGGACCGATCGTGCCGATCAGGCGCCCGGGGAAGCGATCTCCGAGCAGGGCGGCAGAGGTGGACGACAACAGCTTGCTGAGCGCCGGTGAGGCGTAGAACTGACCTGGACCGGGCAGATGCGAGATGCCCGGCGGGACCGGTGAGCCAGCTGCGGTGGCGGCGACGTCCACCCGATAGATCGTCTCGCTCTCGAACTGATCAGTGCTCAACAACCACCAGAGTGGATGTCCCGTCGAGGTGTTGACTCCGGGCGAAGGGCTGCGGGGAATCGTGCCGCCAAGAACGGGGGGGAGGTTGCCTCCGCTGGGGAGTTGTGGAGGCGTTCTCGACGAGGTGTCGAGCCAGGCGGCTCGGGTGTTCTGCGCCTGCACGGCATTGAACCCCGCCAGGGTGAACAACAGCAGGCAGACTCCCATCGCCACAGCTGCGGCGGTGACGACGAGTCGGACGGCTGCCTCCTTCCCGCCGTTCAGGGTCAGGCGGAGCCCGAGGCGGATCATGTGACGACGGGATCAGCGGCGAGGGCGGTCACCTTTCCATCGCGGACGATGACTTCGCGATCCGCGTAGGCGGCCACCCGGGCTTCGTGAGTGACGAGGACGACTGTGGTGCCCTGCTCACGGGAGGCGCCCACCAGCAGCTCCATGACAAGCTCGCCGGTGAGCGAGTCGAGCGATCCCGTCGGCTCATCGGCAAAGAGGACCCTGGGGCGAGCGACGAGGCCGCGGGCGAGCGCAACGCGCTGGGCTTGGCCACCGGACATCTCCCCCGATCTGTGCTGCTCGGTTCCGGCGAGGCCGAGTCTCTCGAACCACGTGCGCGCCTCGTGGAGCGCCTCGGTTCTGCGGACACCGCCGAGCAGCAGCGGCAGGGCGACGTTCTCCTCGGCACTGAGCTCGGGCACCAACTGGCCGAACTGGAACACGAACCCGAAATGGTCCCGCCGAAGGGCGCTGCGCTCCTCCTCGCGCATCGTGTCGAGGCGGCGACCGTCGAACCAGATCTCCCCGGAGCCAGGTAGGAGGATTCCGGCGAGGCAGTGCAGCAGGGTGGACTTGCCCGAGCCGCTCGGCCCCATGATGGCGAGGACTTCGCCGGGGGCCACAGAGACGCTGGCGCCTCGAAGTGCCGGCGTCTCGCCGAAGGACCGAACGACGTCGCGAGCCTCGATGAGACAACCTCGGTTACCGAGCCCTGCGGGAGGCTTGGCCGCACTCATGCCTCCACCGCCTCGGCCAAGGAATACAGGCGGGCTGCAGTCAGGTCGATCCAGCGCAGATCGGCTTCGAGATGGAAGAGGCCGTGATCGGCGAGGAGCGCATCGATCGAGCCGCCCATGCGCTTGAGCTCGGTCAGCTCCCGCATGCGCTGGAGGTGGGCGGCGCGCTGGGTGTCGAGGTAGCGCTCGGCCGAGCGCCCCAGCATCAGTGACAGCACGACCTTGACGAAGAGCACCGTCTGGAGATGCGGCTCGGCTTCCACCGGCTCGCTGAGCCACGCCTCCACCTCGCTCCTGCCCACTTCGGTGATGGCGTAGCGCTTGCGATCTGGTCCGGCTCCCGGCTCGATCTCTCCGGGCATCACCTTGCCGTCGCGTGCCAGGCGGGCGAGCGTCGCGTAGACCTGGCCGAAGGGAAGCGGCTTGTCCCGGCCGAAGTAGGCGTCGTAGTCGCGTTTGAGGTCGTATCCGTGACTCGGCTCTCGTTCGAGCAGGCCGAGGAGGGTGAGGGGAACGCTCATGCTCGAACACTACACTGAGTGTATACTCTACGTCAATAGCTGAGACCGCAAGACTCTGCAGCGCACGAGGCTCGCCACCTGTGTGTCAGCGCACGCGGCGCCGGCGCCTCAAGCGCCCGGCGCCGCCGTGATGTGGAGTCGCTCCAGCAGCTCTTTCCTCCACTGCTCGGTCTCGCGCAGCTGGTTGAAGGTGAAGACGTGGAGACCTTCGACCTTGGAGGTCGGGTCGGCCAGCATCGGGCCGATCCTCGCGAGCAACTTGTCGGGGGCGTATCCGCCGGGGGCGTTCAACCGGAGAATGGTCGAAGAGTGGGAGCGCATGTAGCGGAGTGAATCCGCCACACCGATCTTGGAGGCCATCGACATGAGTTTCGTGCGGTCCACAGGCCCGGCGATCCCCACTCGCAGGGGAAGGGCGACTCCGCGGGCGCGCACCCGGTGAACCCAACCCTTCAGCGTGTCGGCGTCAAAACACAGGTTGCTCACGATGTAGGAGGCATAGCGACGCTTGTCCCACATCGCCTGGATCGTGACGTCGTCGTCGATCTTGGGGTGGCTCTCCGGATAGCCCGTGATGCCGATTCTCGGCAGGGGGCGATCGAGCGTCTCAGCGATCGCGTGCAACGCCTCGAGGAGGGAGAGGGAGCTGTCGAACTTCCCGGCCGGGGGATCGGAATCGCCCGCAGGCACAAAGATGTCCCGGATGCGAAGCTCCTGTAGACGGGCGAGAACCTCAGCGAGATGCGCCTCGTCGCGTACGAGCCGGGCCGAGATGTGGGGCACGACGTCGTAGCCCGCCTGCGACAGGTGGGCCGCCAGCTCCAAGGTGGCGTCGAGGCCCTTCGTCGGAGAGGCCGTCACGGCCACCGTCACCTGCGGGGGCACGAACTCGAGGACGGCGTCCTCGATGCTCGCCGTCGGGATGACCTCGTAGCGCCCGGCCGCAACGGCGGCAGCGGCGGCCCGCAGGCCCTGTCGGACCACCATGGCCTCAGACGGTCGCCTGCTCGAGCAGGAGGTCCAGCTCGTCTGCAAGGCGGTCGGTGCCCGTCTCTATCACCTCGAGGGGCAACCCGAACATCTCGGCGATCGAGCGCGCCTGGCGGTGCAGCTCCTCGCTGGGACGCTGGGCGAGCCAGACGACCCGCCGGTAATTGCCGAAATAGTCGGGCCACAGCTCAGGATGGACGTCGAGGGCGAGCTGGTTCATCACGGTCCGCCGGAAGCTGCGCACGAGGAAGTCGGTGAGGAGGTACGTTCCCGGCTCGTCGGCGAAGACGTCTGCGACCCGCGAAGCCCCCGCAAAGACGTCGTAGCAGTGCAGCCCCCGGAGCCGTCGCACGGAAAGGCGGCGGCAGACGTCGTCGAGGGCGCCGTAGGTTCCGCAGTCGGCGTAGGCGACCACGACCGTGCGGCCTGCGGCTTGCAGGTGGCCGATGAGGCGTTCGACGGCGCCGGCGATGAGCTGCGGGCGGTTGTGCAGCAGGGGCGGGAGCGTGTGAACCTCGACGTCTTCGCTCCCTCGACCGCTTCGCCTGATGGCCGCCCGCACCTCGCCGGCGATGGCGCCGCAGGCGATGATGGCGACCGGCTTTTGATCGCGGGCCCGGCGGGCCGGGCTGTCAGGCGGGGAACTGCAGTAGCTCGACGAAACGGTCGTTGAAGTCAGCGCGGTCGGAGAGCTCGACATAGTCCACCTCCTCCAACAACGCCATGGCTCCGGCGCGCTCGCGCACGCTGAGCAAAGCCATCTTCGCCCCTTCGCCGGCGACGTTGCCGGCGCTCACGACGCGCAAGACCGGGAGCTTCGGAACCAGCCCGAGGCGGACGGCGCTCGCCGGAGAGAGGTAGCTGCCGAACGAGCCTGCGAGGAGAACCTGCTGCACGTCCCCGGGCTCGATACCGGCGTCCTCCAGCAGGAGCGTCCATCCCGTGGCGATGGCGGCCTTGGCGAATTGCAGTTCGCGGACGTCTCGTTGCGAGAGGTAGATCGATCGCTCCGCCTCGCCGCGCCAATGCAGCACGAAGACGCGCTCGGCGCCAACGACGGTGAGGCGGGGCGCCACCGCGGGCGCCATCCGGGCGGCCTCTTCCTCCGGCAGGAAACGCCCGGAGGCGTCCACGAGCCCCAGCGACACCAGCTCTGCCACGGCGTCCACCAGGCCGGAGCCGCACAGGCCGATGGGCTCGACGTCACCGATGACGGTCAGCTCGATGGCTTCGGCGGAGATGCGCACGCCCTCGATCGCCCCGGCCGAAGCCCGCATGCCGCATCGGATCGCAGCGCCTTCGAAGGCCGGGCCGGCGGGCGCCGCCGTGGCGAGCAGCCGTTCGTTGCTGCCGAGGACGATCTCGCAATTCGTCCCGATGTCGATGAACAGACGCGTCCGCGGGTCGCGGTCCATGCCGGAGGCGAGGAGGCCCGAGATGATGTCCCCGCCGACGTAGGCGCCGAGGGCGGGGAACACGACGGCTCTGGCCCGCGGATGCACCTGGACGCCGAGGTCGGTGGCGAGCATCTCGGGCCACTGGCGCGCCGTCATCACGAACGGCGCCATGCCGAGCGACTCCGGGTCGACGCCGAGGACGATATGGGTCATCGTGGCGTTCCCGGCGACGGCGATCTCGTAGACCTCGGACGGCTGCACGCCTCCTTCTGCGCAGACGTCGTGGGCAAGCTCGTCGAGGACGCTGTGGGCGAGGCCCGTCAGCCGCTCGAGCGCCAGCTCGTCCATCATGATCGTGCTGATCCGCGTGATGACGTCAGCCCCGAAGGTCTGCTGCGGGTTCAGCTTGGATCTCACGGCGACGGGCGTCCCCGTGGCGAGATCGAGGAGGGTGGCCACGACGGTCGTCGTGCCGAGGTCGAAGGCGATCCCGAAGATGCGCTCGCTCGTGTCCCCCGCCTCCACGTCGATGAGGACGTCGTCCACGACGACCGCCGTCACGCCGGCGTCCGGGCCGCTGCCATGATCGGCCCGCAGCAGCTTGCCGAGGCGGCGGAGGGCATGCAGGTCGATCCGGAGCTCGAGGTCGTCCATGGCTGCCAGCAGGCGCTCGACGTCGCTCGTCTGGTCCGAGAGGGAGGGGGTGGAGAGGACGAGGTGGCGTTTCTGCACGGCCGGGCGAAGGATGACCTTGCGACCGACGCCAACCGTGGCGGCTTTCGGTCGCGTCTCGAGGGGTGGCACGTCCACCTGCAGGTCAGAGGTGACCTCCACCCGGCAGGCGAGGCGCCAGCCCTTTCGCAGCTCGTCGGGCACGAACGCCCGCGTGTCAAGGGAGGTGATGGGGGCGTCGCCGGCGACGACCTGCACCTTGCACTTCTTGCAGGTGCCATGGCCGCCGCACGTTGAATCGATGGCGATGCCGTTCCAGCTGGCGGCGTCGAACAGGGTGACTCCGGCTGGCACGCGGACCTGGCGGCCACTCGGCTCGAAACGAAGATCGACCCGCCCGACCCCCTCGTGCACGGCCGTCACGGCCCGCCGGCCTTCGATGGCTGCCGTCGCGCCGCCCGGGCTCTCCGGCCTGATCGGCGTGGTCGCACCCGTCGCACTGGCCGCACGCCGGCTCAGCTCGCTCCGATCGGAGCGGCCGGTACGTCCGGCCCATCGGCGTCGACCTTGGCCTGCGCCTGCTCGGCGCGGTGGCGGGCGATCCAGGCCGCCCCCCACGGGTCGCGGTCGAGCAGCAGGTCGGCCGCCTTGACGGACCGAACGATCGCAGGTGATCGCGCGTCCATGATGGCGCTCGTCAGCCCCACCATCATGGCCATGGGCAGGAAGGTGGCGCCGATGACGGCCCGGTCCGGCATGCCGAAGGACACGTTGGAAGCGCCGAGGGTCATGTTGAGCCCGAACTCCTCGCGGATGAGCGAGATCGTCTCGAGGGTGCGACGCACGAGGACCGTGTCCGCTCCGATGGGCATGGCAAGCGGGTCGATGAGGATGTCCTCGAGCGGGATGCCGAAGCGACCGTGGGCGACATCGACGATCTTGCGCACGAGCTCGAGGCGCCGCTCGGGAAACTCTGGGATCTCCTCCTCGTCGTTCGGAAGGCAGATGACGGCGGCACCATGGCGTTTCACGAGCGGCAGGATCGCCTCCATGCGGGCGTCCTCGGCCGTGACGGAGTTGACGAGCGCTTTGCCGTCGTAGCTGGCGAGGCCCGCCTCGAGGACCTCGATGATGGAGGAGTCGATCACGAGCGGCAGATCGGTCAGGCTCTGGATGAGCTGCACGGCCTTCACCATCAAGTCGGCCTCGTCGGCGAGCGGAACGCCCATGTTGACGTCGAGCACCATGGCCCCTCCGGCCACCTGGTCGGCGACGTCGATCTCGATGCGGGAGAGATCGCCTGCCCGCAGTTGCTCCTGGAAGATCCGGCGACCGGTCGGGTTGATCCGCTCCCCGATGATGCAGAACGGCTGATCGTGGCCGATGAGGACTTCTCTCGACGACGAACGGAGAACGGTGTGCACGTCTACCAGTCTTTCCGGTTGCTCGCGGGTGGTCTCGGGCTGCTTCTCAGCTCAGACCGGCTGCACGCTGCGGAGCCGCTGCATGAACTCCTTGGCACGACTCACGGCAGTCGACGCATCGGCTGCATAGCCGTCGGCGCCGACGGCGTCGGCGTACTCCTGGGTGACGGGGGCGCCCCCGACCGTGACGATGACCTTGTCGCGCAGGCCGGCCTTCTCGAGGGCGTTGATGTTGGCCTTGAACATCGGCATGGTCGTCGTGAGAAAGGCCGAGAAGCCCACGATGTCCGGCTGATGCTCCTCCACCGCCGCCACGAACTTCTCCGGCGACACCTGCACCCCGAGATCGATGACATGAAAGCCGGCGCCCTCGAGCATGATGTTGCAGAGGTTCTTGCCGATGTCATGGACATCGCCCTTGACCGTGCCCATGACGAACGTCCCGACCGACTCGACCCCGGTCTCGGCCAGCAGCGGCCGAAGGCGCTCGAGAGCGCCCGCCATCGCCCGTCCGGCGATGAGCATCTCCGGGACGAAGAAGTCGCCGCGTTCGAAGCGGGCGCCGACCTCCTCGAGCGAGGGGATGAGGGCGTCGAACAGCAGCGACTCGGGCGTGATCCCCATCTCGAGGCCGGCATTGGTGAGCTCGAGTACTTCGGGGGCGTTGCCGACGAGCGTGAAGTCGTAGAGCTGAGCGAGGAGCTCTTGTTCGTTCATGCCGCTCCCTCCCTTCGTGGACGGTGACCGAGCAGGTGTGACAGTCCAGTGCCTTCGGCAACGCAGGCGGCGGAGACGTCGCCGAGACACGCCGGGCTGAGGCGCGTGACAGGCCCGGAGACGGACAACGCCGCCACGACGGCGCCCCCCTCCCGGTAGACGGGCGAGGCGATGGCGACGAGCCCGGGTTCGAGCTCCTCGGCCGTAACCGCGTAGCCGCGCCGGCGCACGTCGTCGAGCTGGGCAGCCAGTGCCGCCCGGTTCGTGATCGTGTGCTCGGTCAGGCGCTCGAGCCGCCCGGCCGGGAGCTGGGCGGCGCCATGTGCGAGCAGGACCTTGCCTTGGGCGGTGGCATGCAGCGGAAGGGCGCGCCCGACCCAGTTCGTGCCCCCGAGGACGTAACGGCTGTCCACTTGGGCGATCTGCTCGACGAGTCCACGGCTCGTCGTGCCGAGGTTGATTGTCTCACCGGTGCGATCGCCCAACCGCTCGAGAAACGGCTGCGCCATCTCGACGAGATCCGCCTCGCGGCCCGCCTTCCAGGCATACCGGATGAAGACGGCGCCCGGGCGGTAGCCGTTGCTGGCTTCCCTGCGGACGAGTCCGTGGCGCTCGAGAGCGAACAGCAAACGCGACGTCGTGCTCTTGGCGAGTCCGGTGACCGCCGCCAGCTCGGAGAACGTCACCGCCTCGTGGGAGTCGACGATCTCGGTGAGCAGACGGGCGGCCCGGTCTACGGCCTGTGTACCCGTTGGGTTGGAGGAGTTCGTCGGGTCGGTCATCGGATCCGATATCTCGCGAGGTGGTAGCTGAGCTAGGCGTGTCGGCGGCGGCTGCGGACGACTTGTTCCATGTTGCGGAACGCAGTTCTACTATGTGATAGTGAAGTTACCATACCTAATCCGACGAGGTGGTCATGTTCCTGAACCGCATGCCCCGCTACGAGATCCTCTCCGAAGACGCAATCGGCGTCCTCGACAAAGGTTGGCGGCGGATCGTGTCGGAGATCGGCGTGCAGTTCGCCAAGCCGGAAGCGGTCGAGTTGTTCGCCGCCGCCGGCCAGAAGACCGACGGCGAGGTCGTCTACCTCGACCCTGACTTCGTGCTCGCTCAAGTCGCCCTCGCCCCTCGTCAGTTCGACGTGCAGGCTCGCAACCCGGCGAATTCCGTCCACATCGGCGGCGACCACATGGTCTTCTCCGGCGTCTACGGTCCCCCCTTCGTGCGGGAGGGCTCGGTGCGGAGAGACGCCACGATGGAGGACTTCCGCCGTTTCTCCATGCTGGCGCAGAGCTTCTCCGAGCTGGACTCCGCCGGCGGGGTCATCTGCGAGCCAAACGACGCCCCCCTCGACTCGCGGCACCTCGACATGATCTTCGCCCTCCAGACCCTCACCGACAAGATCTACATGGGCAACGTCGTGTCGGGCCCGAATGCGAGAGACACGATCGCCATGAGCGAGATCCTCTTCGGAGGACCGGACGCCATTCGGCAGACACCCGCCACGATCTCGCTCATCAACTGCAACTCCCCCTTGCGCTGGGACGACCGCATGCTGGATGCGCAATTCGAGTACAACCGGGCGCACCAGCCCGTCGTGTTGACGCCGTTCCTGCTGATGGGGGCGATGTCGCCCGTCACGATCCCGGCGGCGCTCGTCCAGCAGCTGGCGGAGGCCCTCTCCGGCATCGCCCTCTCACAGCTGATCGCTCCCGGCTGCCCGGTGATCTTCGGCTCGTTCCTCTCGAACATCGACATGCAGTCCGGCTCGCCCACCTTCGGGACGCCCGAGTCGGCCATCGGCTTGCTTTGCACCGGGCAGCTCGCCCGCCACTTCGATCTGCCGTTCCGTTCCGGCGGTTGCCTGACCTCCAGCCAGACGGCCGACGCCCAGGCTGCCTACGAAGCGTTGATGACGTTGCTGCCGACGTTTCTCGCCGGCACGAATTTCGTCATGCACTCCGCCGGTTGGTTGGAGGGTGGGCTCGTGAGCTGCTACGAGAAGTTCATCATGGACGTCGAGCTGCTGAAGATGATGCGGGTGGAGTTCACGCCCCTCGAGATCGACGAGGAGTCGCTCGCCTTCGGCGCCCACGAGGAAGTCGGCCACGGCGGGCACTTCCTCGGGGCGGCCCACACGATGGACCGCTTCCGTGAGTGCTTCTACCGGCCGATGCTGTCGTCCTCGAAGAACTTCGAGCGCTGGAAGAAGGACGGCTCCCTCGACGCCGCCGCCCGGTCGTCGGAGATCTGCGCCAAGACGCTCGATGCCTACGAGCCACCGCCGCTCGACGAGGCCATCCGCTCCGAGCTCGAAGAGTTCGTCACCCGCCGAAGACGCGAGCTCGGGGACTGAGCGCCGGCGCTCGGGGCGGCCTATCTGCCCGGCGGGGCGATCTCGTCGATGGCGGCCAGCTGCTCGGGCGTCGGCTCGAAGTCGGCGGCGGCGGCGTTCGCTCTCACCTGCTCGGCGGAGGTCGCCCCGGCAATCACCGACGCCACGCCCGGCTGCGCCGCCAGGGCGCCGATAGCAACGGAGACCAAGCTGACGCCGGCCGAGTCGGCAAATGCTCGCAGCCCCTCGACGATCTCAAAACCGCCTGCGTTCGCCGTCGCCATCGCCCTCCCCCACGGCTCGGCCAGGCGGCTGCCTGTAGGCGGCTCCTCGCCGCGGCGCCACTTGCCCGTGAGAAAGCCGCTCGCGAGGGGGAAGTAGGGGATGACGGAGACGCCGTGAGCCACACAGGAGGGCACGAGCTCGGCCTCGATGCCGCGGGACAGGAGGGAGTAGTGGTTCTGGGCGGAGACGAACCGGCTGATGCCGAGGTCACGTGAGATCCAGTCGGCGTCAGCCACCTGCCAGGCCGCCAGGTTGGAGGAACCGATGTAGCGGACCTTGCCGGCCACGACGAGATCGTGCAGCGCCGACAAGGTCTCCTCGAGCGGGCTCACCCCGTCCGGCCGGTGCAGCTGGTACAGGTCGATGTAGTCCGTCCGCAGGCGGCGCAGCGACGCCTCCACCGCTCGCATGACGTAGCGACGGCTCGCTCTCGCCCCCCAGTCCGGGCCGTTCGAGCCCCCCATGTCGGAACCGAACTTCGTGGCGATGATCGCCTCGTCCCGACGACCGCTCGAAGCCAGCACCTCACCGATGATCGTCTCCGAACCGCCCTTCGACCCGTAGCTGTCGGAGGTGTCGATGAGGTTGATGCCGGCGTCGAGGGCGGCCTCGATGACCGGGCGGGAGCCTTCGAGATCGAGCCGGCCGCCGAAGTTGTTGGCGCCGAGGCCGACGACCGACACGGTGAGGCCCGACCGGCCGAGTTGCTGGTAGCGCATGCGGGCACCGTAGCGGGCCACCGGCAGCCCCAGAGCCCCGCGGGAACGCATTACCGTTCCAGCAGTGCCCCGCGACTCGCTCATCCTCGTCAACACCGGCCACGGAAAGGGGAAGTCCTCGGCTGCCTTCGGCGTCATGGGGAGAGGGTGGGCGCGGGGATGGACGGTCGGCGTCGTGCAATTCGTCAAGAGCGGCAAGTGGAAGACGGGCGAGCGCAAGCTCGCTGACCACCTCGGAATCGAGTGGCACACCCTCGGTGACGGCTTCACCTGGGAGTCGACGGACCTCGACGAGACCGCCGCCAAGGGCCGGCACGCCTGGGAGGTCACCAAGGACAAGCTGGCGAGCGGCCTCTACGACCTCCTCATCCTCGACGAGATCACCTATGCCATGAAATACGGCTGGGTGCCGGTCTCCGAAGTCGTCGCCGGCCTACGCGATCGCAACCCGCGTACGAACGTCGTCCTCACCGGGCGGGACGCCCCGGAGGAGATCATCGAGATCGCCGACACGGTGACCGAGATGCGCAAGGTCAAGCACGCTTACGACCGAGGCATCACCGGACGCAAAGGAATCGAGTACTGACCCAGCTCGGGCCCCGCCTCCTCATCGCCGGGACCCACTCCGGCGTCGGCAAGACAACCGTGGCCACCGGCGTCATGGCGGCGCTGCGGCGCCGGGGCACCCAAGTCGGCGCCGCCAAGGTCGGCCCCGACTTCATTGACCCGGGCTACCACCGCCTCGCAACCGGCCATCCCTCGCGCAACCTCGACACCTTCCTCAACCCACCCGACCTCCTCGCCTCCTTGGCGGCGCGCGCCTGCCTCGGACGCGACATCCTCGTCATCGAAGGGGTCATGGGCCTCTTCGATGGCGCCTATGAGCAGACGGCCGGCGACATGGCCACGCCTGCCCGCCTCGCCCTCGCCAGCACGGCCTCCGTCGCTGTCCTCACGAAGACGCCCGTCGTCCTCGTCGTCGATGCCTCCGCCATCAACCAGTCCGTGGCTGCCCTCGTCCATGGGTTCGCCACCTGGTCGGCCGAGGTGCCCGTGCACGGCGTCATCCTCAACCGCGTCGGCTCGGATGCCCACGAAGACAGCCTCCGGCGAGCTCTCGCCGACCTCCCCGTCCTCGGTGCCCTCCGCCGCGATCCGGCCTTCGCGTGGCGTGACCGCCACCTCGGGCTCGTCCCCGTCGCCGAGCGACCGAACGAGATCCTGGCTGCCCTCCAGACGCTCGCCGGCGCCGTCGAACGCAGTGTCGACCTCGACGCCCTCGCTCGCCTGGCGGCCGCGGCACCTCAGATGGAAGCGCCCCCTCTACCGCCGGCACGGTCCTCCTACCGCCTGCGGGACCCGCGCGACACCACCCTCGGGGCGGTCGGCGGCGGCCATGACCACCGACCGAGAATCGCCGTGGCGGCAGGCCGCGCCTTCACCTTCGTCTATCCCGAAACCCTCGAACGACTGGAGGAAGCCGGCGCCGAGTTGCTCCCGATCGACCCCGCCGGCGACGACGGCCTGCCGGCTGAGGTGGATGGCCTCTATGCGGGTGGTGGGTTCCCGGAGGTGTACGGCGAGCAGCTGGCGAGCAACCGGGCGATGCTCGAGCAGGTGGCGACCGCGGCCGGAGACGGCCTGCCGATCTGGGCGGAGTGCGGCGGGCTCCTCTGGCTTGCCCGCGCCCTCGACGACCGCCCGCTCTGCGGGGTCGTGCCTGCCACGGCCACCATGACGTCGAAGCTCACCCTCGGGTACCGGACGGCGAGGGTCCGCAGCGACAACCCGGTGGCGCCGGCGGGCAAGCGCCTTCGCGGTCACGAGTTCCACTACTCGCGGCTCGAGCCGGCAGGCGACGCCCTCGAGCTCAGCAACCACCGGGAGTCCTGGCAGGAGGGGCACGCCTCGAAGTCGATGCTCGCCACCTACCTGCACCTGCACCTCGGAGCGGATCCGGCGCCGGCAGAGCGTTTCGTGCGGGCGGCGGCCATCTGGCACAGAGACCGCACTCGACGCCACGCCGTAGGGTGAGGTGATGAGCGCCGACGTCGAGCTGTCCAGCGGCGTCCTCGTCGGCGTCGGCGTCGGCCCCGGCGACCCCGATCTGCTCACGGTGCGGGCGCTCGACCAACTCCGGCGAGCGGACCGGATCGTGGCACCGTCACTCGGTCCGGATGCCGCCGGGCGCGCCGAGGCGATCGTACGCGGCGCCGCCCCGGATCTCGTCATCGAGCGGCTCACCTTCGACATGGGGCCGGACCGCAGAACCTCCCACGCGGCGGCGGCAGAACGCCTCCTGCCGCACCTCGACAGCGGAGAGCGCGTGGCCTTCGTCACCCTCGGCGACCCGAACATCTACTCGACGTTCTCGGCCCTCACCGACGCCCTCCGGCGGCTCCGCCCACAGGTGCGCATCGAGACGGTCCCCGGCATCATGGCCTTCCAGGAGCTGGCCGCCCGCACGGGAGTCGCCCTCCTCGACGGCTCCGAATCGCTCCGCCTCGTCACGGCGCTCGACGGCCCCGGCGACGTGGAGATGGCCGTCGAGGACCTCGACGCCGCCGTCGTCGTCTACAAGGGCGGGCGCCACCTCCCCGCCATCGCCGAGGCGCTCGAGCGTGCCGGGCGCCTCGAGGGCGCCGTCGTCGGGGAGCTCCTCGGGCTAGAGGGCGAGCGGGTGGCGGCCGTCGCCGACTCAGGCGGCCAACCGGCGACGTACCTCGCCACGATCATCGTGCCGCCGAAGCGCCGGAGCGGACGGTGGTGAAAGCGAGCGGGCTGATCAGCTTCGTGGGGGCGGGCCCGGGCGCCGCCGACCTCATCACGATCCGGGGGGCGGAGCGCCTCGCACAGGCGGACGTCGTCATCTGGGCCTCCTCGCTCGTGCCCGAGGCGTTGCTCACCTACGCCCGACCCGAGGCCGAGGTGCACGACTCGGCCACCATGACCCTCGAGGACGTCCTCGCCGTCTACGAGCGCCACCCCGCTCGCCACATCGTCCGGCTCCACTCCGGGGATCCCGCCCTGTACGGCGCCATCCAGGAGCAGATCGACTGGTGCCTGCGCAACCGCCGGCCCTACGAGATCGTGCCGGGAGTGAGCTCGCTGGCGGCCGCCGCGGCCGCCATCGGTCGGGAGCTGACGCTCCCGAAGATCGCCCAGAGCGTCGTGGTCACCCGACTCGGCGGGCGCACGAAGGCGTCGATGCCCGCACGAGAGACCATCGCCGCCTTCTCCGCCATCGCCGCCACGACGGCCATCTTCTTGTCGGGGGCGCGGCCACGCGAACTGCAAGAGCAGCTCCTGACGGAGGGATCGGGCTGGTCGGACTCCACGCCGGCCGCTGTGATCGTACGAGCCAGCTGGCCCGATGAGCAGGTCGTCATGACGACGGTCGGGCGCCTGGCCGAGGCCATCATCGCCACCGGCCACACCCGCACCGTGCTCGTCCTCGTGGGCGATGCCGTCGGCTCGCCCGACGCCGTGCACGGCCCCGCCCGCAGCCACCTCTATTCCCCCAGCTTCGCTCACAGCTTCCGCAAACGCTCGCTCGCCGGGACGACGGCCGGCCGGGCCGTGGCGAGGCGGCCCGGACCGCGGGATGCGCCAGCCGACCCGGTCAGGTGACCTACGAGCCCGAACTGCCCGAGGACGTGGCCGCTCGACGGAAGGGCCTCCGCACCGGCTGGACGACAGGCACGTGCGCCTCGGCCGCCGCCAAGGCAGCCGCTCTCGGCCTCGTCACCGGGACGGTTCCGGCCACCGTCGAGGTGGCGCTGCCGGGCGGTGCACGGGTGAGCTTCCCCGTCGAGGTGCCGGCGCCCGCCGTCGCCGGGCAGGAGAAGCGGACGCGAGCGTGCACCGCCGTCGTCGTGAAAGACGCCGGTGATGACCCCGATTGCACCCACGGCGCCCGCATGACGGCCACCGTCGAGGCGGCCGAGGTCGAGACCGAGCTGTGCGCCGGTGCCGGCGTCGGCACCGTCACCAAGCCGGGACTCGGGCTCCCCGTCGGTGCGCCCGCCATCAACCCGGTCCCTCGGCGCATGATCGTGCAGGCCGTCGCCGAGGTGACGGACCGCCCGCTCAAGATCACCTTCTCCGTTCCCGGCGGCGAGGAGATGGCAGCCGAGACGACGAATGATCGCCTCGGCATACTCGGCGGCATCTCCATCCTCGGCACCACCGGCATCGTGCGGCCCTTCTCGACGGCGGCCTACCGAGCCTCCGTCGTCCAACAGATCGACGTAGCCGCCGCCCAGGGCGAGCGCCACCTCGTCCTCGCCACCGGCCACCGCTCCGAGGCGGTCGCCCGGAGGTTGTTGCCCGACTTGGACGCGGTCTGCTTCGTCGAGGTGGGGGACTTCACGGGCATCGCCCTGCGGCGGGCCGTCGCGAAGGGGGTGCGAGCGCTCCACCTCGTCGCCATGGCAGGAAAGCTGACGAAACTCGCCGCCGGCGTCATGATGACCCATTTCCACCGCACCGACGTCGACACGTCCCTCCTGGCCGAGATCGCCCGCGAGTCCGGGGCGGACGATCGCCTCGTTCGAGCCGCCTCCGAGACGGCCACGGCTCGCCACTTCGCCGAGGCGGCGATGGCGGCGGACGACCTGCGGCCGCTCGTGCTCCTCTGCGAGCGGGCGCAGGCCTCCTGTGTCGCCCACACCGGCGGACAGCTGGACGTGAGCGTGTGGATGTCGGACTTCGAGGGCGACGGCGTGCTCGCCTGGGCGGGCGAGCCACCGACGGCGGCCTCCGCCCGATGAGCCAGCGGACGATCGTCGTCGTGGGCGTACCGCCCGCGGGCGGCGGGGCGCTCGGGGCGGCCGAGCAGGTCGCCCTTGCCGAGGCCGACGTCATCGCCGGCGGCCGCCGCCTCCTCGACTCGGTCGCCCCCGCCGGGCCGGAGACGATCGAGATCACGGGCGACCTGCCCGCCGCCCTCGACGCCATCGAGACGGCACGCGCCGCCGGTCGGCGGGTGGTGGTGCTGGCGAGCGGCGATCCGGGCTTCTTCGGCATCGGACGGGTGCTGGCCGAGCGGTTCGGACCGGGAGGACTCGACGTGCGCCCCGCCCTCTCGAGCGTGGCGTGCGCCTTCGCCCGCATCGGGCTGCCCTGGGACGACGCCGTCGTCGTGTCCGCCCACGGCCGGACCCTCGAGGAAGCGGTCGCCGCCGCCGGGGCCGGTCGGAAGGTGGCCGTGTTGACGTCGCCCGACAACCCGCCCGAACGCATCGGCGCGGAGCTCAACCGCCGCCGCGCTCGCTTCGACCGGGTCGTCGTTGCCTCCGAGCTCGGCCTCGACGGCGAATCGGTGAGCGAAGGCCCCAGCACCGAATGGCTGGCGGCGGGCACGTTCCCGCCGCTCAGCGTGGTCCTGCTCCTGACCGGCAGCGGTCTCGGACCGGCAGCTCCCGTCGTCTCGGCCGCGCCCCTGAGGCCACCGGCGAGGTTCGGCCTCGACGAGGGTGACTACGAGCACCGCGAGGGCATGATCACCAAAGCCGAGGTCAGATCCGTCGTGCTCGCACGGCTGGCGCTCCCGGCCGCAGGGGTCCTCTGGGACGTGGGCGCCGGCTCGGGCAGCATCGGGATCGAAGCTGCCTCCCTCGCTCCCGGCGTGCGCGTCTTCGCCGTGGAGCAGGCGCCGGAAGACGCCGCCCGCATCCGCGCCAACGCCGCCCGCCACGGCGTGAGCATCGAAGTGCTGCAGGCGAGAGCACCCGAAGCCCTCGATGCCCTGCCGGATCCCGACCGCGTCGTCGTCGGGGGCGGCGGGCTGTCCGTGCTCGACGCCGTGCTCGCCCGCCTCGCCCCCGGCGGGCGCGTCGTCGCCACCTTTGCCTCCATGGAGCGGGCCCTCGCAGCAGCCGACCGCCTCGGCAACCTCCTGCAGCTCGCCGTCAGTCGGGGGATCCGGCTGCCGGACTCGAGCATCCGACTGGCGGCCCTCGATCCCGTCTTCGTCTGCTGGGGGCCAGCGTGAGGATCCTGGCCATCTCGGTGACCGAGCGGGGGCGGGCGCTGACCGCCCGCCTCCCCTACGAGCACCTGCACGGCAGCCTCGCCCGCAGTGTGCGGGATCGTTGGGGTGACGTCGACGGTTTCGTGCTCGTCGCCGCCGTCGGGGCCTGCGTGCGCATCGTGGCCCCCCTTCTCGAGGGAAAGGACACCGACCCCGCTGTCGTGTGTGTCGACGACGGCGCCCGCTTCGCCGTCGCCCTCCTCGGCGGTCACGCAGCCGGCGCCAACGACCTCGCAAGCGACGTGGCTCAGCTCCTCGGCGCCACGGCCGTCGTGACGACGGCCACGGACGTCACGAGAACGCCGGCGATCGACCGACTGTCGGGCTACCCGGTGGAGGGCGACGTGGCGGCCGTCACGGCCGCCCTCCTCGACGGGCGCCCGCTCTCGGTCCGCAACCGGCGCGACTGGCCGCTGCCGCCTGCCCTCGCTCGGGCGTTGGACGCCTGCCCAGCCCCGGCCGATGGGGCCGCCCCCACACTCGTCATCAGCGACGAGCTCTCCAAGTCCTCCGGAGCGGGCACCGCCCTCCTGCGGCCGCCGTCGCTCGTGGCCGGCATCGGAGCCTCCAGCGGCCCGCCGCTCGCCGAGGTCGACGAGCTCTTGGCGGAGGCGTTGTCGGAAGCCGGGCTCAGCCGGCTGAGCCTGCGGGCGATCGCCACGATCGACCGCCGCGCCGGCGAGCCCGCCATCGAGTCCCTGGGTCTCCCCGTCATCGCCTACCGCAGCGACGAGCTGGCGGCCATGGAGGTGCCGAACCCCTCGGAGGTGGTGCAGGCGGCGGTCGGCACCTCGAGCGTGGCCGAAGCGGCCGCCCTGTTGGCGGCCGGGCCGGGGGCGGTCTTAGTCCTCCCGAAACGTGTCGCCCCCCACTCCACTGTCGCCCTCGCCCGCGCAGCCCGGCCGCGCGGCCAGATCGCCGTCGTCGGCCTCGGGCCCGGCGGTGCGGGCGCCCGTACCCCTGACGCCGAGGCGGCCGTTCGATCCGCCGAGGTCGTCATCGGCTATGAGCCGTACGTCGCGCAGTGTCGTGACCTGCTCGGACCGTCGCAGGAGGTCATCGCCTCGCCCATCGGCGCCGAAGTCGAGCGCGCCTGCTCCGCCGTCGCCCACGCCATCGGCGGCGCCCGCGTGGCCGTCGTGTGCTCCGGAGACCCGGGCGTCTATGCGATGGCCTCGCTCGTCCTGGAGGAGGCGGCCGGCACGAGCGTCGCCGTCACCGTCGTGCCTGGCGTCACGGCCGCCCTGGCAGCCGCCGCCCAGCTGGGCGCCCCCCTCGGGCACGACCACGTCGTGCTCTCGCTCTCCGACCTGCTGACGCCATGGGACGTCATCGTCTCGCGGGTGATCGCCGCCCGCGATGCCGATCTCGTGCTTGCCATCTACAACCCGAAGTCGAAGGGGCGCCACTGGCAGCTCGGGGCGGTCCGTGACCTTCTGTTGGAGACGCGATCGCCGGAAACGCCCGTCGGCCTCGCTACCGACGTTGGCCGGCCGGACGCCTCCACGACGATCACGACGCTCGCCTGCCTCGACCCTGACCTGGTAGGGATGACGACGTGCGTGCTCATCGGCTCCTCGGCCACGCGGATCATCGGCGGCCGCATGGTGACGCCCCGCGGCTATGGCCGCCACGGGACCGGCTCGTGACCGTCGCCCTGGCGATCTCCGGGCGCTGCACCGCCTGCGGCGCTTGCCTCGCTACCTGCCCGCAACACGCCCTCGTGCCGGCGCCGGGTCGGCCGGCCGTCCTGTTGCAACGCTGCACGGGCTGCGGCGAGTGCGTCGAGGTCTGTCCCCGGGATGCCATCGAGCTCGAGACGCCGTGACGCACCCGATCGAGACGGAGAGCTACCGCCGGCTAGGGGCGAGGATCGACCTGTCCCACCTGCCGAGCGGGCCGCGGGCGGTCGTCGCCCGTGTCATCCACGCCACGGCTGACCTCGGCTTCGCCAACTCCCTCCGCCTGACCGAGTCCGCTGTCGACGCCGGGCTGCACGCCCTCGCGGCCGACGCGCCCGTCGTCGTCGACGTCGAGATGGTGCGTGCCGGCATCGGGGGCGTCCCGACGGAGTGCTTCCTCGGTCGTGCCCGACCGCTCCGACGAAGGGCGGGCCAGACGCTGAGCGCCTTCGCCATGCAGCTCGCCGCCACTGCGCACCCTGACGGCGCCATCTTCGTCGTCGGCTGTGCCCCGACCGCCCTCGAGCAGCTCCTCGACCTGGTCGAGGCGGGCGCGGTGAGCCCGGCGCTCGTGATCGGTGTGCCGGTGGGCTTCGTCGGGGCGGCGGAATCGAAGGACCGTCTGCGGCGAACCGCCCACCTCGAGACCATCTCGAACGTGGGCGAACGCGGCGGCTCGGCCGTGGCGGCGGCCATCGTCAACGCCCTCGTCCGCCTCGGCGGTGACGACCGCCCGGGCGAAGGCAGCGAGGCCGAGGACGGCTGAGGAGGCAATCGGTGTAACGCCGGGCGCCGTACTGCAGACTGAGAGGTCAAGCCCGCCACCGCGAGCGGCTCGCACGCGACAAGACTGACGCACATGCAAGGCACGCCATGAGCGACGACGACCACAACGACGACCCGAGCGACGACGACCGGACTGAGCCCGCGCCGTCCACCCACGTGGGACGCCGTGCCGTCCTCGGCATCGCCACGCTCGGCGCCGCCGGCATCGCCTTCGGAGCGAGCATCGACAACGCCGTCGGCGGGACCCTCACCCGCATCAGCAGCGATCTAGGAGGCCTCGGCGCCCTCGTCCCGGGAGCCGACGAGTTCCGCATCTACACCGTCACGGGCTCGATCCCGATCATCTCGCCGGCGTCCTACCGTCTCACCGTCGACGGCATGGTCGACCAGCGCCTCGACCTCTCCGTCGACGACCTGCGGTCGATGAAGCGCACCAAGCTCGTGCACTACTTCCAATGCGTCACCGGCTGGCGCGTCCCGAGCGTCCACTGGGAAGGCGTCAGGCTCGCCGACGTCCTCGACCGTGCCGGCGTACAGCGCGGGGGGACGGCCCTGCGCTTCTTCTCCGGCGACGGCGTCTACACAGAGTCGTTGACGATCAGCCAGGCGCAGCTGCCCGACGTCCTCGTGGCCGACCGCATGATCGGCAACGACGTCACGCCGGAGCACGGTGGGCCCGTGCGCCTCTACGTCGCCCCCATGTACGGCTACAAGTCGATCAAGTGGCTCGACCGCATCGAGGTCATCAACGAGGTCATCCCCGGCTACTGGGAGAACTACGGCTACGCCGTGAACGGCTGGATCGGCGGGAGCCCGTGAGCCTGCAGGCGCGCCCCGGGACCGACCAGCCCGCCCCTCGCCCGCGCACGACCCTTGAGCGCTTCGACAAGGTCGAGCGTGCCGTCCACTGGACGACAGCCGTCCTCATGCTCGAGCTCATCGCCACGGGCGCCATCCTCTACATCCCCTCCATCGCCCTTGTCGTCGGGCACCGCGGCATCGTCGAGAACATCCACGTCTACAGCGGGCTCGCCCTCCTCCTGCCGCTCATCGTCGGCGTCGCCGGCCCCTGGCGGGAGCGGCTCGTCCGCGACCTACGGCGCTTCGACCGCTGGACAGCGGCCGATTGGGACTGGTTCCACCCCAAGCGGCGTCCGAGGGCGCCCCTCGGCAAGTTCAACGGCGGCCAGAAAGCCGAAGCCGCCTTCGTGGGCGGCGGCATGGTCGTCATGCTCGCGACCGGCGTCCTCATGCGCTTCGCTCCCCCGAGCTGGATCAACTGGCAACAGGGCGCCACCCTCGTGCACGACATCGGCTTCATCGCCATCGCGATCGGCGTCGTCGGTCACATCTACATCGCCCTCAACTCCCCCGAGCAGCTGAAATCGATGCTGACGGGCCGCATCTCACGGTCCTGGGCCGCGAAGCGCACCCCGATCTGGGTGAAGGAAGCCGACGAGGGCAAGCCCTAGCAGAGGCGCCTGCCCGTCAGTTACGCGAAGGGAAGATCCCGACCAGGGCGATGCAGAAGTTCAAGGCGAGGTACGGCTGGACAACACTCACCGGATGGCCCCGCCCGGCGGCGTCGAGCATGTTCGCATCCATCGTGGTGCCATCGGACGAAGCGGCGTACGCATCGCCACGGGTGCGGGCCAACACGGCCGCGGCCGGTTTGTCGGCGGTGGCGGCACCGTCGTTCGCCCGCACGAGGTGGTTGTGGGCCGGCATCTGGTCGTGGTGGAGCTTCACGGTGTCGGATCCGCCTTCCTCGCCGAGGGTGTAGGCCGGCAGACCGCTGCCCTGCCCGAAGCTGAGGGGCACTCTTCCTCGCAGATCGGGCAAGGCAAAGGTGCTCTTGCCATCGCCGCCGTAGGTCGTGCCGAGCAGGGAGAAGAGGGCGGTGTTCTGGTTGATCGGCAGCAGCTGACCAGCACACAACGCCCAACCCGACGGGGCGAAGTTGAACGGGAGGATCCTGATCTCACCGAGGAACGGGTCAGCCATCGTCGTCTCCTTCGCGGTCGGCTGCGGTCATAAGCGGTTGATGACGGCCTCGTAGCGGGGCCTATCGACACCCCTACCGACCGGGGCGACGAACAGGGCGACGGCGCCGATGTCCCGGTGCCGGAAGGTGTAAATGCCCTGGGAACCTGCATGGCCGGAAGGCGGGAGGAACACCAAGGCGAATCGATGCTCATCACCGGCCTGCCGCGGGAGAAGGTCGTTGACCTCGGCGAGCGTGACGTCGACATCATCGCCCACTCCGGTCATCCTGAACGTTGTGCCCCGCAACGGCATGAAGGTCGAGCGCTTCAACAGACACTTGCGCCGTGGCGTCACGACGTTGCGCAAAGAGGAAGGAGCTGCGCCTAGCACGGCCACAGCAGTGGCGCCGCCGAGGAACACCCGGCGGGAAACGGGGGCCGCCCCATTCATCGTCCCATGCGCCCGTCTGCTTTCTCGGGACCCACCCGGACTTCACCCGGTACGCTCAGGATAGCTCGCCTCACGGACTCGCTGGCTACGATTCGTGCTTCCATGAGCGGTGGACCCAGCACACGCGACGTGCTCCTTCCCCAGGATGCAAGCTTCCTCCTGTCGATCTATGCCTCCACGCGGGCTCTCGAGGTGGAGGTGCTGGCGAGATCACAGCGGGACGCGGACGCCTTCGTCCGAATGCAGTTCGAGGCGCAGACTCGCCACTTCGCCGCCATCTACCCACGAGCCACCCACTCCGTCATCTCGGTCGGTGGCGACCCGGCGGGACGGCTCATCGTCGATCGGCCCGGCGACGAGATCCGGATCGTGGAGATCGCTCTCCTCCCCCGCTTCCGTCGAGCCGGTGTCGGCGGGCAGCTCGTCAGTCAGCTCTTCGAGGAGGCCGATGCCGCCGGTCTCCCCGTGCGATGCCATGTCGCCCAGGACAACGAGGCGCTCGCCTTCTGGGAGCGCCTCGGACTTGTCCGGCGAGCCGTCGACGGCGCCCATGTCATGATGGAACGGCCGTGCGGGATCTCGCCTCACTGACCGCTGCCGAGTTCGAGGCCGCCCTCGGCAGCGCGTTCGAGATCGTCGCGACGGGGTCGGATCCTCTCGAGATCCGCCTCACGAACGTCGTGCGGCTGCCGGAACGGCCGGGGTACCGTCAACCGTTCTGCCTGCAGTTCCACGGCCCGCCATCACCCGTGCTGGAGCAGGTCGTCCACCGCGCCGTCCATGCCGAGATGGGCGAGCTCGACATCTTCCTCGGGCCTGTGGCGTCGCATCCCGACGGCACGACCTACGAGGCCGTGTTCGCCTAACCGCCATCCAGGCCGAGCTCGCTCTCGACGGCGGTGGTGTGCTCGCCCAGGCCGGGCGGGGCGAGACGGTAGGAGATGGGTGTGCGGGAGAAACCCATCGGGTTTCGCACCTGCGACTCCCCGGACGGTTCGCCCGCCGCCGCCGAGTAGGGCTCACCGGAGCGGGGCAGGCGCACCACCGGATCCAAGCCGAGCCCCTCGGCCAAGTCGAAGGCCTGGGCGATGTCGTTCACGATGCCACAGGGGATGCCGGCGGCCTGGATGATCGGCAGCCACTCAGCCGCCGGACGGTGATGGAGCTCGCCTTGTAGGACCTCCAGCATCTCCCCCCGGTGGGCGACGCGGGCGGCGTTGCGCGCGAACCGCTCGTCGCTCGTCATCCACGAGAGGCCGAGGGCGTCCGCAAACGCCGCGAACTGGGTGTCGTTGGCGACGGCCACGACCAGGAGCCGGTCGGCTGCCCACAATGTCTCGTAGGGGGCGATGCTCGGATGGCGGTTGCCCATCGCCCGGGGCACCGTGCCGGTCGTCACGTAGGTGGAGGCTTGATTGATGAGGGCGCACAACAGGCACGAGAGGAGGTTGACTTCGACGCGCTGGCCGCTGCCCGACCGCTCGCGCTCGTAGAGGGCGGCGATGATGGCGTTGGCGGCGAACTGGGCGGTGAGGACGTCCACGACGGCGACGCCGACCTTGCGGGGCTCACCCCCGTCGTCACCGGTGACCGACATGAGGCCCCCGACGGCCTGCAGGAGGAAGTCGTAGCCCGGCATCGAGGCCCCGGCACCCGTCGTGCCGAAGCCCGACACCGAGCAGTACACGACGCGGGGGTTGGCGGCGGCGATCTCGTCGTAGCCGAGCCCGAAGCGCGCAGCCGTCCCGGGGCGAAAATTCTCGACGACGACATCCGCCCGCTCGGCCAGTCGTCGCGCCTTGCGCCGGCCGTCCTCGGAGCCGAGGTCCCAGGCGACGCCGCGCTTGTTTCGGTTGATGCTCAGGTAGTAGGAGCTCTCACCGTCGACAAAGGGGGGGCCGAAACCCCGCGTGTCGTCTCCGGCGCCGGGCCGTTCGACTTTGATGACATCGGCGCCGAGATCGCCCAGCAGCATCGTGGCGAACGGCCCCGCCACCACGCGGGAGAAATCGGCGACGAGGACGCCCTCGAGCGGGCCCTTGCCGCCGCTCACCGGTCGTCGAGTGCCAGCTGGTCGGCGAGCATGCCCGTGACGGTCCCGGGCGTGATGTCGTCTCCGACGAGCTGCGCCCCGGCATCGGCCATCGCCCGCAGGGCCTTCTCGGTCGTGTCCGGCGCCACGCCCGCCGTCAGGTCCACGAGCACCCGCACCTGGAAGCCGAGCTGAAGGGCGTCGAGCACCGTGGCGCGTACGCAGTAGTCGGTGGCGATCCCGCAGACGTCGAGGCGGTCGATGCCGTTGTCGAGGAGCCAGGTGGCAAGGACGACGCCGGCAGCCTGGCGGCCTTCGAAGGCGGACAGGGCGGCTTCGTCGCGGCCCTTGTCGAAGACGCCGTCCCAGTCGACGCCGGCGAGGGCAGGGTGCATCTCGGCGCCGTCGCTCCCGCTCACGCAGTGCACCGGCCAGGAGGTCTCGTAATCCGGCAGGGTGCCCGGCTGGGCAAAGTGGGTGCCGGGGTTGACGTGACGGTCACGAGAGGCGATGCAGGCGGCGTAGCTTCCCGCCTTGGCGGTGATGAGCCCAGCGGCGCGAGCGGCCACGAGGTTGCCCCCGGCGACGGCGAGCGACCCGCCCTCACAGAAGTCGCGCTGCACGTCGACGACGAGGAGGGCGGTGGACGAGGACGCCTGCCGCCTCCGCCGTAGGGGGGCAGCTCGGCCGGCGCCTGGGCGGATCTCGCTCACCGTCGCGAGCGGGCGCTCGCCGGCCGCATCCTCGCGGGGATCGCCGGGCGCCCGGCCATAGCGCGTCGGGATGACGGGAGAGCCGGGGTGAAGATCGAACGCCTCGGCTCCGAGCTCTCGCAGCGCCCAGCGGTGGTGCTCGCGGGAGTCCATGAGGCTCGGGAGCTCGGCGGCGGGCTCGCCCTCCGAGATCCAGCGTCGCTGCAGCTCACGTGCCTCCCAGCCATCGGGCAGCTCTTCCGGCACGTCGTCGGACACACCGGAGAGTGTCCGTGGCGTCCGCCCGCCGGGACGGTGCCCGACGCTGGCGGCGTCACCGCTGGGCACGGCGTGGACGTCGATGCTGGCGGCTCTGGTGGGACCACCTGCGGGAGTGCCGGCGTCGCCCTCGGCGGCGTCGTGCAACGGGCACACGAACTCGACCCGGGCGAGGCCCTCTTCGTCGATCCATCGAGCCGCATGCTTGCGAGCACCGAGGGAGTGCTTGGCAGGGGAGCGTTTCTCGACGGGGTGGAGGGGGGCGAGCCGGCCGTTCTCCGCCGCCACGGCCACAAGCTTGTAGACGAAACCGGCCGTGGGTGCGCCCGAGCCCGTCACGAGCCGCGTGCCGACGCCGTAGCCGTCGACCGGGCTCCGCGCCAGGGCGGCGATCGAGTACTCGTCCAGGTCGGACGTGATGATGATGCGCGTCGAGGTCGCCCCCAGCTCGTCGAGGAGTGCCCGTGCTCGCGACGCCTGATCGGGCAGGTCGCCGGAGTCGAGTCTGACCGCCCCTGGTCCCTCGGCCCCGCGCTCGCGGGCCAGCTCGACGGCGGTGCGGATGGCTTTCTCGACGTCGTAGGTATCGACGAGGAGCGTCGTGCTCGTGCCCATGGCGTCGAGCTGGGCGGCGAAGGAGGCACGCTCGTCCCGATGAGCGAGCACGAAGGCGTGCGCGGCCGTGCCCGCCGTCGGGATGCCGTACTGCCGCCCCGATTCGAGGTTCGAGCTGGAGGCGCACCCGGCGATGTAGGCCGCGCGGGCGGCCGCCACGGCCGCTCGCTCATGGGTGCGGCGCGATCCCATCTCGATGACGGGCCTGCCCTCGGCAGCGCCGACGATTCGGGACGCCGCCGCCGCCACGGCCGAGTCGTAATTGAGGATCGAGAGGATGACCGTCTCCAGCAGGACGGCCTCGCCGAAGCTCGACTCGATCGTGAGCACCGGGCTGCCCGGGAAGTAGCACTCCCCCTCGGCGTAAGCGTCGAGGTGGCCAGAGAAACGGAACGAGCGCAACCACTCCCCCGTCTCCTCTGACACGATTCCCTCGCCCACCAGCCAGGCGATCTCGCCCCCGCCGAATCGGAACTCGTCCAGCGCCTCGATCACCCGCCCGATGCCGGCGACCACTCCGTAGCGGCGGCCGGGCGGCAACGCGCGGGCGAACACCTCGAAGACCGCCCGCCGACCGGCGACACCCGACTCGATGGCTGCATCCAGCATCGTGAGCTCGTACCGGTCCGTCAGCAGCGCCGTCGACGGCGTCCGGTCGATCACATGGTTCACGCTAGGGGACTGCGGCCAGGGCGGTGGTCAGGAGCCGTCCCGCCGTCAGGCGAAGCCATCGCCGCTGGCGACGTAGCGGGCCAGCTGACGGGACTCGGCGACGAGGACTCCGTCCTCGGACCAGAGCTCGCCGTTCTCGTCGATGTAGCCGCCGGAGAGCTGGCGGGAGTGAAAGCGGGCGTTCAGCCAGCCGCTCGGCACCCGGTTGCGCCAGTGGACGGTGAGCTCGAGTGTGGGCGCCCCTGCCCCGTCCGGTCGCATCGTCCGCGAGAACACCGCCGGCGGCCAGCAGTCGAGGAAGAGCGGCACACACAAGGCGTCCGTCGGCCGTCCGTCGGCGAGACGCGTCCAACCACCCGTGCGTGCCTCGCCCGGCTCGGTTCGCAGGAAGAAGATGTCGTCCGCCCGGGCGATGCGCTGCTCCAGCCTTCCCCAGAGCGAGAGCGACTCGCCGGGCGCCGAGACTCGGCGAACCGAGCTCGACTGCTCCGGGCCGGCGCTCTCTGGCGGATCCGGGGCGAAGTCGAAGGCCCCCTGCTCGCGCAGCCTGCCCGTGAGGACGAGCCCGGTGGCCCGGATCCCGTCCTCGCCCTGCACGAGCTCGAAGCGGTAGGTGGCATGCCCGCGGCCGACCCTCATCGTCGTCACGTGCACCTCTGCCGGGCCGGGAAGTGGCCGCGAGAGGTAGTGGACGGTCATCGACAGCGGATCAGGCAGCTCGCTCTCGGCCAGGACGCCCTGCAGGCAGAACACAGCCAGGTAGCCGCCGTTCATGCCGATTCCTACGTTCCAGCGCTCGACCAGCTCACCTTCGTAACGCCCGCCGCCGGCCGAGGAGAGAGCGGTGTCCCTGTCCAGCTCGAAGGACTCTCCCCGCACGGACGGTGAGTTTTCCACAGCTCGGCTGCCCACGAGCGCGACACCGAGGGCGCCGCCGGGCCGTCTCGTGCCGCCCGCCGGCGGAACGAGCTCAGGTCGCCACGGCAGCTTCGATCCTGGCGGCGAGGGCACACAGCAGGGCCTCGCTCCCCGCTGACGACACGAGCTGCAGACCGCACGGAGGACGGTCCGCCGCCGCAACCGGAACGGGCAGCGTGATGGCCGGGAAGCCGGCAGAGTTCACCGGCGCCGTCAGGCCGTTGAACCCCGAGGTGAATGCGTCCAGTTCGGGCGGTCGTATCGCCAAGGTGGGCAGCGCCAGGACCTCGTGACGCCGCATGACGCCGCCCAGTTCGAGGGTCCAACTCTGGCCGAGTGCTCGATCCTCGAGGAGGTCGCTCTCACTGACGCCCCTCCCGAACGCAAGGCGGCGACGGCTCTCCTCGCTCACGCCGGCGCCACCGTCGATCTCGAGCAGGTGCCGGTCGCACTGGAAGGCCTCGTGGGCGAGCACCCGCTGCTGAGCTCGATACACCTCCCACCAGTCGGGGAACGGGACCCCGTCCGCCCGCAGGCCAGCGGCCGCGAGGGCTTCGTCGACGGCGGCGTCGATCACCGGGTCGACGGCCACCTCCGGCGGGAGGACTGCACGACCGAGGGTTTCGGGCACGTCAGCCGTCGCCATGTCGACACCCAACATCTCCATCCCCATGACCACGCGGGCGACATCGCCGGCGAGCACGCCGACGGTGTCGTAGCTCGGCGCCAGCGGCCAGACGCCTTCGAGGGAGACGAGCCCGTGCGTCGTCTTCAGGCCGACGACGCCGCAACAGGCTGCCGGGATGCGGACGGAACCACCGGTGTCGGAGCCGAGGGCGATGTCCGCCTCGCCGAGGGCGACGGCCGCAGCCGAGCCCGATGATGAGCCACCCGGAACGCGTCCCGGATCCGCCGGGTTGGGAGGCGTCCCGAACCACGGGTTGATACCGCTCGTGCCAAAGGCCAGCTCGTGAAGGTTCGTCTTCCCGACAAGGCGGCCGCCTGCCTGTCGGATCCTCGTGATGCAGGCGGCGTCGGCGACCGCCGGGCGAGCGAGATCGGCCACCGCCTTGCAACCCGCCGTCGTCACCGAACCCGCCACGTCGATCAGGTCCTTGACGGCGACGGTCGGGCCTACACCAGCGCCTGCGGACCAGCGTTCCAACCACGTCGTCACTGACGAGAACACTAGAGCGCTGACCAGGCACCTCGTCTCGACGGCCGGGCCTTTCGTCAGGCCTGCCTGCTCCCCGCGGCTGCTCGTTTCGGTCTGTCCGGCCCGAGGACGGCCTTCATGGCTGCGTAGACGGCCGCGGGTCGCACGACGATGAGCTCGACGAGCGGTTCGGTCCATGGCAGTGGCACCGCCTCGCCCGCCTTGAAGAGGTGCTCGCCGTCCACCCAGACCGTCCCCATGTCGGGCAGGACGGCGAGGCGAGCGCCCTTGGCGACCCAGCGCAGCTTCGGGTACGTCGGAACCTTCAGCTTGGATGAACGCGTGATCCGCTTCGTTCCCAGATTCGCCTTCGGGAGATACGTCTCGAGCGGCACGGGTTTGGCGACGCAGACGAAGACGCCTGTGCCCCCGAGCTCGCCGTGCACCGAGCGCAAGTCCGCATCGCTCACGTCCCCGGAACCGACGAGCTCGAAACGTCCCTCCGTCACGAGGTACCAATCGACCCGGCCGGCGAGACGGATGGCTTTCGGCCTGCGTTGCCCCTCCAGCAGGCATCCTGGCAGCGGCGTGATGCTCGACATCGCTCTCATCTTGTCGCGCGGCGCGGCCGAGCGAGGCTCCACCTGACGGCCGCGGGCGGCACGGACATGCCATACTCTCCGTCCTCGCCGAGGCGGCCGGCCGGAGCGGGGACGCCCGGGCAACGAGGGATCCCCCACCTCGGCGAACCGGTCCGGTACCGTCGACCCCAGCCGATCGCCGCTCACAGGATGCAACAAGGATGAACTTCGGACCTCAAGGAAGTCGCCACTAATGGCAAAGTCCTCTGCTCACTCGCGCCCGCGCGGATTGAGTCGGATCCGCTCCAAACTGGCTCTCAACTGGCGCCGCGCCGGCGCTAAGGGCCGCATCGCCATGTCGCTCGGAGTCGTGCTCGTGTTGGCGCTCCTCACGACCGGCGTGACCTTGCTCGCCAGCTCGGATTCGCACAAGAAGGCGGCCGGCGGGACGACGACGACGACGACTCGAGCGGCCACCACGACCACGCGAGCCAAAGTCGACAATTCGAAGATCTGTCCCCTGACCGGTACGCCGGCGCCGCATGGCCGCGTGCCGCGGCGACCGGCGCTCGGCGTGAAGATCGGCAACGATCCGAGCTCGCGGCCACAGAGCGGGCTGCCCGACGCCGACATCGTCTACGAGGAGATGGCAGAAGGCGGCATCACCCGCTACCTCGCCATCTTCCAGTGCCACGTGCCGGCTGCGATCGGCCCGGTCCGTTCCGTCCGTTGGGACGACTGGCATGTGCTGGCCTCCTACGGCCACCCCATCCTCTCCTTCTCCGGCGGCATCGACCAATGGGACGCCGCCGTCGCCAGCGAGACGTGGCTGTTCGACGCCAATGGCTCCGAGGGGCCGACGGTGAGCGCCTACTACCGGACGTCGAACCGACAGCCGCCCTGGAACTACTACACCTCCGGCAAAGCGCTCTGGGCGCTCGATCCGAACCACAAGCCGCCGCCACAGCAGTTCTCCTACTCGAAGCTGCCCGCCACCGGCGCCAAGCCGGCCGTCGGAGCCACGATCGAGTACTTCGCCTCGGGGTCAACGGTGCAATGGAAGTGGAACTCGGCGTTGCAGGCCTGGGTGCGCTTCGTCGGCGGGCAACCCGACGTTGATGTGAGCGGCGCCCAGCTGCGGGCGACGAACGTCGTCATCGAGACCGTTGCAACCCAGCCCGGCCCCTACGCCGAGAGCGGCACGACGCCCGACGTCGAGAGCATCACCGAAGGAAGCGGCAGAGCCTGGGTCCTGACCGACGGCAAGGTCGAGAAAGGCACCTGGAACTGCCCGTCCTACGGCGACATCACTCGGTACCGCTTCCCGGACGGCAAGACGATGACGCTGCGGCCGGGCAATACCTGGGTCGAGCTCGTTCCGAACCAGAACTACCCGGTCTCGATCCAGCGCTGAGCACGGCGGTTCAGCCGCCACCGCCAACTGCGACATGGCAGACTCGGCCCTTTGAATCGACCGAGGGATGTGATCACATGAAGGTCCTGCTCGTCGGCGCGGGTGGAGTCGGTGAGGCAGCGGCGGTGATGGCGGGCTCGAGGGGTTTCCTCGAGGGGCTCGTCGTCGGTGACATCGCCGTCGATCGTGCCGGCAAGGTGGCCGCCAGAGCGTCCGCTGCCGGCAAGGGCACGCCCGCCGAAGGCGTCCAGCTGGATGCCGGCGACTCGAAGGCAGTCGCACAGCTCGCGAAGGCAAAGGGCGCTGACGTCATCTTCAACGCCTGCGACCCGCGTTTCGTACCGAGCATCTTCACGGCGGCCATCGAGGCCGGCACCGACTACCTCGACATGGCGATGTCGCTCTCGCTACCACACCCGGAGGTTCCCTACGAGCAGATCGGCACGATTCTCGGCGAGCAGCAGTTCGCCGCCCACGACCTCTTCGTCGAACGGGGCCACCTCGCCCTCGTGGGCTGCGGCGTGGAGCCCGGCCTCTCCGACGCCTTCGCCCGCTACGCCTCCGACCACCTGTTCGAGTCCATGGACGACGTCGGCGTCCGCGACGGGGCGAACCTCGTCGTGGCAGGCTACGACTTCGCCCCCACCTTCAGCATCTGGACGACGATCGAGGAGTGCCTGAACCCGCCCGTCATCTTCGAGCGCGACCGCGGCTGGTTCACGACGGAGCCGTTCTCAGAGCCGGAAGTCTTCGATTTCCCCGAAGGAATCGGCGAGATCACGTGCGTGAACGTCGAGCACGAGGAGGTGCTCCTCATCCCTCGCTGGCTAGAGGTCGGGCGGGCGACATTCAAGTACGGCCTCGGGGACGAGTTCATCGGCGTGCTGCAGACGCTGCACAGGCTCGGCCTCGACTCCACGCGACCCGTCACCGTGCGCGGGCAGGAGGTCTCACCCCGCGACGTCGTGGCAGCCTGCCTGCCAGATCCGGCCACCCTCGGTGACAAGATGGACGGCCGCACGTGCGCCGGCACCCACATCAGGGGAACCGGCAAAGACGGCAGCTACCGCCAGGTGTACCTCTACCACGTGTCCGACAACGCCGAGACGATGGGCCGCCACGGGTGCCAGGCCGTCGTCTGGCAGACGGCCATCGCGCCCGTGGCGGCCCTCGAGCTGCGAGCCAACGGCGAGTGGCAGGGTGCCGGTGTCCTCGGATGCGAGGCGTTCGATGCCGTCCCCTTGCTCGACATGTTCACGGCCTACGGCGAGCCCTGGCACCTGAGAGACGAGGTGAACAGCAGTAACTGACTTGAGTCCCGACCCTCTGACAGCAACCGAGGTAGGACCCGGCGGGTCCCGCCACCTGCCCATCGGTTCAAGGAGGACCATCTCCTTCGGCCGGCTGAGCCTGTTTTGATACGGGCGCGACACGCCGTAAGGCTCTACTATGCCCTGGTTCGGCACAGGAGTGCTGGCGCATGAGGATAGGAGGACGAGTTGCCCAAGGTTTTCCAGTACACCGGCAAAGACAACCTGGAGACGATGGGTGTCGCCGTCAAGTACAACGATCACCTGGGCTTCCTCGTCCGGCGGGAGATCCCCCCTTCGGTCGGCGCCGTCCCGTCAGTCCTCGACTTCGGGGCCGGGATGGGAGTGACGAGCGACCTGCTGCGAACCCATGGTATCGGCGTCAGCTGCCTCGAGCCTGACGATGAGTTCCGGAGCGATCTCGCCGATCGCGGCTACCCGGTATTCAAGGACGTGAGCGATATCGAGGAGAGCAGCTACGACCTCATCTACCTGCTGAACGTGCTGGAGCACATCGAGGACGACGCCCTCATGGTCAAACGGCTGAACGCGATCCTGAAGCCTGGAGGAAGGCTCCTCGTCTACGTACCAGCCTTCCAATTTCTCTATTCGTCGAGGGACCGCAAAGTCGGACATTACTGCCGTTATCGACGGGGCAGACTGAGGAGTCTCGCACAGGCAGCGGGAATGGAGATCAACCGGCTGGAGTACTGCGATCCGCTGGGCTTCTTCGCGGCGATTGCGTATCGGCTACGCGATCATGGCGACGGAAGATTGTCGGAGGCAAAGGTGAGGTTCTTCGACAAGTACCTGTTCCCGTTGAGCCCGCCGCTGCAACCACTGCTCCGCCGGGTACTGGGCAAGAACGTGCTGCTGGTCGCAACGAAGCCGGGGGGTACCGGTCACGAGGCGGTCGAGCGGCGGGCGACGTAGTTGGCGACACAAGTGCTGCCGACGGGGTGAGTGAGAGGCCGAGTCAGGGAGAGCCGAACCTGATGCGGGCGAGATCCTGCTGCACGTTCGGCCAGATGTAAGCGCCTTGGAAGCTGACGGGAGGCACTCGAAGGGCGTTCGTGTAGTACGAGATCACGTCGGCCGTCCTGGTGCCAGAGGGAACCACCGTGACTGCCGTGACGCTGTAGCTCCTCAGGAAGACCTCGATCGCTCGAGCAGTGGCAGGATCGTTCTCGGGCGGCGTCGGTTCGCCGTACAGACCCCACAACAGGATGTCTTCGGCCTGGTAAGGCGGCAGTAACAGCGCCGACCCCCTCAGCACTTTGTGATTCGGGCCGGCAACCGCGCCGCGGAAGGCGATCAGCTTGAATCGCATGTTGGCCGCCGATTGCCACAACAGGGCCTGGTCGTTGAAGCCCACGTCCCCGATGGGCAGCGGATACGACAGGACGACCGACCCGCTCTTCAAAGGCGAATCGGCGGCAGTGAACAAGGCGGGAACGCCCGGCGGGGTGGACCGGTAGGGCAATGCCGGCACGAGAGGCAGCAATGCGACAGCGGCGATGCACAGGCAGATCGCCGGACGACTCAGCCGCTTCAGCGGTCCGGCACGCGTGGCTCCGGCGCGGGGGAACGTCATCGGAGGAGCTGTCGGCTCCGTGCGAGGCGAGAAAAGGAGGCCGGAGAAGATTCCCTCTTCTCGCATGCGATCGAGGCCGACGGCGAACACGACGGCGACCGCCAGGTACATCACTGAGGCGTAACGGAGATCGAGGGCACCGTTGATCAGAGGCACCTTGACGATGAAGTAGTACGGCATGCGGACCCCGTGGTACTTAAGGCCGAGTGTCACGGACCAGGCACCGAGGGCGACCAGGGAGAACAGCTGGACGAGCCCGACGCGGCGACATCGGATGGCGATGAACACCAGCAGCGCGATCATCGTCACACCGAGGTAGGTGTTGTGCTCGACGCCATTGTTCTGGAGGCGCGCCATGCCCTTGGCCCGCCAGCTTCCGAAGCCGATCCGCTGGAGGGATGTGGGATAGACAAGCGACAATGGCTTCGAGAAGTAGGCGTCCAGTTCCGAGATCGGATGGGGTGGCCCGGACACGTGGTAGGGGCCTTTGAAATACACCCATAAGGGGTAGGCGCCCAGTACGACCAGCGGGATGAGGGCGAAGGCGAAGCCCTTGGCGACTCCGGCGAACCGCTCCCGCGCCGCCACCGGATGACGGATCGCCAGAACCACTAGGGCACCCGCTCCGGCGAGCAACGAGATGGCGAGAATCTCTTCCGAGATGAGCAGTTGGGCGATCACCGTCACGCCGAGGAGCAGGCCGTTGCGCACGACACGCCGACCATTGATGAGTGCATCGAGCAGTCCGGCCATGATCGGCGGTAAGGGAAGGAAAATGAAGACCAGGTGGCTCTGTGCCTGGCCGATTATGAACGGGCAGAATTCGTAGAGCAAGCCGCCGAGGAGCGCCGCCGGCCACCAGCTCGTCCATCGCCGCAGGAGGAAGTACATCGCCGTACCAGAGACGGCAAAGGAAAGGCGCATCAAGAAGCTGAGGGTCGAAAGCGGCCCAAGGATCCACGTGAGTGGCGCGAAGACGATGCCGAGTAGTGGCATCGCCGGGTTGTCCATGAGGTTGACGCCCTGCGGCCAGTCGGCGAATCCGGTGTAGAACGGGTTGTGACCGTGAGCGAGGGCGTAGGCGGGCCAGGCGAGAAACCACACCTGCGACGAGATGTCCCCGCATGCGCACGGCGGCAGCGAGGCACTCGTCGCCGGAGGGTGAATGCCGTAGACGAAGGCGGCCAACACTGAGTAGATGGCGATCGCCGACGCGCCAGGTACGAAGCGCCGAAGCCGTGCTATGCCGCCGTTGCGAGCAGGCTCAGTTCCCGCCCCTGGCAAGGGCTCTGAGTCCTTTTCGACCTCAGCAGTCATATGCGGGGCACAGTACCAGGCGGCCTCTGAGAGCTGGTGCCCTCACCATGTCCGGGAGCGGCTGGGGTGGAAAGCTGCAGGCGCTCGCCCGACGACCGTCACCCGCGCCGTGGTCACGGGGAATCCTGCCTGAGAGACCTGACCCTTGTTTCGCTGTGCCAATGCCCCTGAGACGTGTCTCTGTGGACCTCCCGCCCGTCGAGGCGTGTAACAAGATGTAGCAACGCTCCTGCGTGGCGGCAGACATCCATGCACATGGCTGGAGGGTACCCCGGGGAGAAAGGCCAGGAAACTCAGGGGTTTCCGCGGGTCGACCGGTGTGTCTGTCAAGGGCCGTTCTAACTCGACATGTTCACGGCCTACGGCGAGCCAGGGCACCTGAGAGACGCGGCCAACGGGCACAACTGACACAGCAACGCTCCCGAGGCGACCCTTCCCTCAAAGCAGCAAGGCGAACACGCCGCCGATGGTGGGGTGAGCCCTCGTGTGACTGTCCACCCCGGTGAACGGGTGGTAGCGGTCCCCGTAGGGGACGCGGGTGGGCGTGTCGTTGACATAAGCGATGGATCGCGCGATGAGCTGCCGGCTGATCGGGTAGCTCGGGAGCCACGCCGCTGTGAAGAAGAGCCACTCGACCTTGTTCCACTCGTCGCAGCTCGTCTGCAGAGGCATTCCGTAGGCGCTCAGCTGGGACAGGTAGAAGCTGGCTTGCTTCTCGGCTACGGACCCGGGCACCAGACTCGTGCCGATGACCTGCTCGAAGTAGGCGTTGTACAAGGTGCTCCAGGTTCCGGCGGCGCCCTGCTCAAGGTTGAGGAATCGGCCGGACGGGTCCATCGAGAGCGCCACCCACGGCGCCACGTTGTCCGCCGCCGCCTGCGACCAGGTCGCCGCGTCGGCCCCGTCACCGAGCAGGCTGGCGATCTGGCCGGCTGCGGCCAGCCCGATGATCGCCTTGATGCCGAGGTTGACCGAACCGGTGGGCAGCTGGTAGCCGGTCACATAGTCGTCGGTGGTGAGCTGCGTCGCCGGCGTGGGCACCTGGGTGAGGAGGTACTCGGCCCACTGCGTCCACAGGAGGCGGTGGGGAGCGAGAAAGGCTGCCGCCTCACCGGAGGAGACCTGCCGGGCATAGGCGGCCGCCATGATGAGCATTCCGGCCGACTCGTCGATCGGCATCTGCTCCCCGTCGCCAGGCGCGCGGCCGAGGGCCTGCGGGTACGGGCCCAGGTCGTGGACGCAGTACCTCGTCTGGGTCTGCTCCCAGGAGGCGATACCGGCCCAGGCGGCGGGATCCTGCCAAGCGGGCGAGGAGCACCAGTCCAAGATCGGCTCCATCACGAGCGGCACGTAGCCAGGGTCGAGCCACAGCCATATCGGCATGGCGGCGTCCATGATATCGACGGTGTTGGTGTCGCCGTCGGAGGAGATCTCCTTCAGCATCGCCCACGGCCGACCCTGCGGGCCGATAGCCAGCTCGGTACCACCGTAGGCTTGGCGTACCGCCAGGGCGCACAACCCCGAATACCCTGGCCCAGCGACGCGGGTCGCCGCCCGCTCGATCTTGGCGTCGAGGGCGATGGCCCGCCTCCGGGCTGCAGCGGCGTCACTGAAGAACGTGTCGACCATCGACTGCCAGGTCGGCCAGTACCGGGTCCACAGCGAGGTGAGCGGCGTCGCCTCCTGGCCGTAGCTGAAGGCTGGGCTGCGCACGTGGCCGAGAACGAACGTCACGGACTGCCCGCGTGCGTCCACGACGCCGAGGTCGCGGGCGAAGGCGAACACCGGCTGGTTGTCGCCCGTGGCCCTGAAATCCGGATCGGCGGTGTCCGACAGGACGCCGGCCTCGGCGAACTGGTCCCTCACCGTCAGGTCCCAGCCGGACTGGTAGCTCAAGGTGGCGTGCGGCGCGGTCGACCAGATGGCAGTGCCCCATTGCGCCATGTCCTTGTACTCCGTCACCGGCTGCGGATCTTGCAGCTCGATCGTCCAGGAGAGGGACTTCGCACTCGTGTGGACGTGCCACTCGATCTCGTCGGTCTCGTTCGAAGTGGCCCATTCTCCAGTGACGTCGGCGTACACCTGCACCGAATGGGCGGAGCCGTCGACGGCGCGAATGGAGACGGTCAGCAGGCTGAGCGGCACCGACTGCAGCCGGACGTCGCCTGGCTCGACGGGTGAGAGCCACTCGGAAACCAACTCGACGCCGGCGGCTTCCGAGGTGAAGATCGAGCGGGTGGCAGTGACCTGCAGGCAAGTCTGCAACATCGGAGGCGCCACCTCGACGAAGTGAGCGCGTGGCGGTTGCGGAGGCCGAGCTCGTACGAGGGGTTCTCCCGCCCAGACATAGACCTGGCCGTCGATCCTGACCAAACCGGCAAAGCTACGGTCCACCCCGTCCCAGAACCTCGGCGTGGCGGCGGTCAGATCCGTCGCCGGCAACCAGGTCGACAGGTACGGGGTACGCACCGCCAGCGGGACCGACGGAGGTCGCATCGCCGCCCCTCCTACGACCAGCGGCCCAACCGGCGCCTCGCCGTGAGTAGGCACGGCGGCCGAGGTCCGGTCGGAGGCGAAGGCGGCGCCCGCCACCGAGGCACCGCTCGTCAGGACAGCGGTTCCGCCCGCCAGCCTCAGAAAGGCCCTGCGGCCAAGGAGAGGAGGAGCTCGGCGCGGGCCATCGACATCGCTGCGGGTGGAAGCGTGACGGCTCGGTTTCGACAATGGATCATCCAGGAGGTGCTGCTTGCACGAAGGTGGCAGAGGCAAGGCTACGGCCACGGCCGTGGCCGGGCGAGGTCACGGTGTCAAGAGCCTGCCGGAACCACCTGCTTCCAGTTCGCCACCGACGGGATGATGCGGCCGGCAGGGCCCTGGCCGAAGAGCCAGAACAAGTTGCCCGTGATCTTCTCCACCGCGGCCGCCGGGCAGTCCGTCACGTGCTGGCCACAGGGGTTCATGGAGTAGATCCAGTTGTTGTCGCCCGTGTCGAGCACCCCCGCCCGACTCGTGGGCGACGTGTAGTAGGTCAGGTCCGAGTACGTATAGGCGCCCCACTGCCCGAGGTCGGTCTGCGAGTCGGCCAACAGGACGGGGGAATGACCGAGGACCTGCAAATCGGAGGGCATCGGCCAGCTAGGAGCAACGTGGTCGAAGTCGGCTTGGATGACGCCGGGGAGGGCCGAGCCGTTGTGCAGGCCGGTGCCCTTGAAGATCCAAGCGTTGGCGTCGTACACGACGAAGGCGGCGGGCGGGGAGCCCGGCTCGAGAAACCCGGCGTACATCTCGCCCACGAACCCGCTCTCCGGCCAGTCCGACGGGGGCGAGAACCAGGCGTTGCCGGTGACCTCGAGCGGGTTCGCCTTGCCGTCCAAGGGATCCTCGCTCGAGTCGCGGTAGTCGACGATCTCCCGGTCCGGCCCGAGCGAGGAGCTCTGCAGGCGGACGTGGCGCAACACGGCGCTGGCGCCGAAGAAGACCATGTTGACGCCATGGTTCATGGCCGTCTGAGCCGCCTCACGCTCGCCGAGCGACCAGCACTCGTCGTGACCGAGCGACAGGAGGGTGCGCTGCTGCAGGAGCCACTTCGGATGCTGTTCGATCGTGAGGTCGTCCGCATAGGTGACGTCGAGGCCGTTCTCCTCGGCCCAGCGGACGAGGGGGTACTCGTTGGCGAAGAAATCCGGTGCCCCGTTGCCGTCCATGGGCCGATCCATCGACACGACCCTCGCCCGGTTGCATGGCGGGTAGGACTCGGCGCACGTCCCGAGGCCCTGGTAGAAGTCGTATCCGCCGTAGGTGTTCCAGGCCTCCTCGGTGTAGAGGTCGTTCTTGATCACGTAGGCGGCGTGGCTGGCGGGGTCCCAGATGACGAGCAGGATGTAGCTCTGCTCGTTCCCGCTCCCGACGAGGCGCAGAAGGTAGTCGCCGGTGACGAAGGTGGACGACACCCTGAACGACAGCGAGGGCGTCCAGTTGTCGCACGAGACCATGTTGATGCCCGCGGTCAGCGGGCACGTCGGCTGCACGCGGCCCGGGACCTCCGCCGACCGCCAGACTAGCCGGCCACCCTTGCCCCCGTAATAACCCATCCGGTAGGCCATGACGTGGAATCTCGGTGCCGTCGTGCTCACGTACAGCACGACGCGGTTGCCGACGGCGGCATAGGGGACGCTCGCAAACCCGTCGATCGACCCGGTCTGCGGCTGGTCCCGGATCTTCCAGTCGGTCGTCCCGGGAAGCTTGTTCTCGGCGACGACCCAGGATGCCACCAGCCCATTCGGACCGAGAGACGTCGTCGAGTGCGCCGGGTTCGGGGCCGGCACTGCGGCAGGCCGCTTCGTCGTCGTGGTCGTGCTGGCCGAGGTCTTCGGGCCGGACGAGCTGCCATTGCCGATGGTGGCGATGGCAACCACGATGGCCACGACGACGACCGCACTGCCGCCGAGGATCAAGGGCCGTCGCTTCGGCCGTCGCCCGTTCGGTGGCGGGCGGCGGCCTTCACCTCCGTCCGCAGAGCCTGGTCTCTTAGGGCCTCCGCTCACGAAACGAGCCGTCCGGCAGCTGAGGGACGGTCCTTCGGCACAGCCGGATCATACAAATGAGACGGTGGGCGATGACCTCGGCCTCAGTCGAGCGAGCTCATGACGTGCTTGATCCGCGTGTAGTCCTCGAAACCGTACATGGACAGGTCCTTGCCGTAGCCCGAGTGCTTGAAGCCTCCGTGCGGCATCTCGGCGACGAGCGGGATGTGCGTGTTGATCCACACGCACCCGAAGTCGAGTCGCCTGGCCATCCGCATCGCCCGTCCGTGGTCACGCGTCCACACGCTGGAGGCGAGCCCGTAATCCACTCCGTTCGCCCATGCCAGCGCCTGCTCCTCGTCGGAGAAGCGTTGCACGGTGATGACCGGCCCGAACACCTCGTTCTGGATCATCTCGTCGTCCTGCAGCAGGCCGGAGACGACCGTCGGCTCGAACAGGTAGCCCCGGTCGCCGATGTGGTGGCCGCCGTGACGCACTTCCGCGTGCGAGGGCACCCGCTCGAGAAACCCGCTCACCCGCGCCAGCTGGGCGGCGTTGTTGAGGGGGCCATAGAGGGCGTCTTCGTTCTCCGGCCACCCCGTCACGGTGCCCTCGGCCTGCGTCACGAGGGCAGCGAGGAAGTCGTCGTGCACGCCAGGCCCGGCGAGCACACGGGTGGCGGCCGTGCAGTCCTGCCCGGCGTTGAAATAGCCAGCGATGGCGATCGCCTCCGCCGCCTTTTCGATGTCTGCGTCGTCGAAGAGGATGACGGGCGCCTTGCCACCGAGCTCGAGGTGGACCCGCTTGAGGTCGTGGGCTGCCGCCTCGGCGACTTCCATGCCGGCACGCACCGATCCGGTGATCGACACCATCTGGGGCGTCGGGTGGGCCACGAGCGCCCTGCCGGTGTCGCGGTCACCGCAGATGACGTTGAAGACGCCCGGAGGCAGGAACTCGGCCATGATCTCCGCCATGAGCAGCGTCGAGGCGGGCGTCGTGTCCGACGGCTTCAGGACAGTGGAGTTGCCGGCGGCGATGGCCGGCGCCCACTTCCATACGGCCATCATCATCGGGTAGTTCCACGGCGTCACCTGAGCACAGACCCCGACCGGCTCCCGCCGGATCATCGAGGTGTGCCCTCCCATGTACTCCCCGGCGGCACGCCCCTCGAGCACCCTGGCGGCGCCGGCGAAAAAGCGGATCTGGTCCACCATCGGGGGGATCTCCTCCGACAACGTGAGGCCGAGCGGCTTGCCGGTGTTCTCGCTCTCAACGCTCACGAGCTCGTCGGCTCGCGCCTCGATAGCGTCGGCGATCTTGAGCAACGCCCGGCTCCGCTCCGACGGGGTCGAGTCGCGCCAGGTCTCAAAGGCGCTCGCGGCCGCCTCGAAGGCCGTGTTGACGTCGTCCTCGCCGGAGATGGGCGCCTCGGCATACGCCTCCCCCGTGCTCGGGTTGATCAGGTCGCTCGTTCGACCGGACTTCGCATCTACGAATTCGCCGTTCACGAAGTTCTGCAGCCGACGCAATTTCGTTCCGTTCTCGTTTGCCATGGAGCGATCCTGGCAGACCCGTGAGCGCCCGACAAGCTGTTTCTCGCGCCAGCAGCCACGAATTCCGTTGAGGAGTTGAGCTGGGGCCAAGGATTCCGTAGGCGGGCATGCCGGTCGCCCCTTGTGGGGACCATTCTGCTGGATATCGGAGATTTCCCCCACCCGCCGCCCAGATGGCCTGGGTACACCGGTCATGCCGGCGCTCGGTGTGTCGGCAAGAAAGTGAGAAGAACAACATGCGAAAACACGCCATCGGCGCCGCCGTCGCCGGTCTCGCCCTCGTGGGCGCGACCGCCGGCATCGGTGCCGCCGTGGCAGGTGCCCAGCCCAGCCGGGCGACGCACACCACCACCCACTCGGTGACGAAGTCGGTGGCCACCAACAAGGCCACGAGCTCCAAGGCGACCGCCAGCACGCCGTCATCGGCAAGCGGGCCGGCGTCGCCGGCGCTCAGCTCGAGCGCGAGCACGACGGCGAAGAAGCCGTCGACGACTCCATCCACCCACAAGTGCACGAACATGGGCCCGAGCTCCTCCGGCCCCAGCTCGTCCGCAGGCAAGGCGGGCAGCGCGGCCACGGCTGCGGCGTTGTCCTGAGGGGAGGGCAGGAGGCCTGAGGAGGGGCAGGAGGCCTGACCCGCTGAGCCAGGCGCCTCTCCTCGAGCGAAGCAGCGGCCGGCCATCGGCTTCACACCCCGGGCGGGTGGCCGGCCGCGCCTAACCTGCCTGCCGTGGCGACGACGGAACCAGCGAACCCAATCTCTCAGGCAACCGACTGGCGGCAGCGTCGGCTGTCGTTCTGGTTCGAGTCACTTCCCGAGCCGGTGCGGTCGCGGCCCCCCCTCGAGAGCGATCTCGACGTCGACGTCGCCATCGTCGGTGCCGGCTACACGGGTCTCTGGACAGCCTACTACCTCGCCGCCTTGGACCCGAGCCTCCGGGTGGTCGTGGTGGAAGCCGAGGTGGCGGGTTTCGGGGCGTCCGGACGCAACGGCGGGTGGTGCTCGGCCTTCTTCGCCACATCGCACGCCGCTCTCGCCGACGAGGTCGGCCTCGACGGCATGCACGCCATGCGGAGGGCCATGGAGCACTCCGTCGACGAGGTCGGCACCGTGGCCGCAGCCGAGGGCATCGACTGCCACTACCGCAAGGGAGGCACGATCAGCCTCGCCCGCTCGGGCACGCAGGTCGCCGCCGCCCGCGGCGAGCTGGCTCACGCCCGGTCGCTCGGCATCAACGAGGACGACCTGCGCTGGTGCGATCCGGAGGAGGCCTCCGGACTCGTGGGAGCCACGAGCGTGCTCGGCGGCCTCTACTCGCCGCACTGCGCCGCCATCCACCCTGCCCGCCTCGTCCGAGGGCTCGCGGAAGCGGTCGAACGCCGGGGCGTGGCGATCTACGAGGGCAGTCCCGTCGGGCGTATCTCCCGGGCCGGCCCGAGTGGCGCTGTCAACCGTCTCGACACCCCCGGCGGGCGCGTGCGAGCTGAGGTCGTGGTGCGGGCGACGGAGGGCTTCACCGCCAGGTTGCCAGGCGGGCGGCGGGAAGTCGTCCCTCTCTACTCACTCATGGTGGCGACCGAGCCGCTGCCAGAGTCGACGCTCGAAACCCTCGGCGTGAACGGTGGCCTCACCTTCACCGACGGCCGCCACCTCATCATCTACGGTCAGCGGTCGGCCGATGGGCGCCTGGCTTTCGGAGGCCGCGGCGCCCCCTACCACTTCCGCTCCGGCATCGAGCCGTCCTTCGACCGCGTCCCGGGGGTGCACAACGCCCTCGAGGCGACCCTCGTCGAGCTGTTCCCCGAGCTCGGCGACGTCGCCGTCACCCACAGCTGGGGCGGCCCACTCGGTGTGCACCGAGACTGGCACCCGTCCGTCCTCTTCGACCGGGCGAGCGGCCTGGGCTCGGCCGGCGGCTACGTCGGCGACGGCGTGTCGACGACGAACCTCGCCGGTCGCACGCTCGCCGACCTCATCACGGGCCGGGACACGGACGAAACGCGGCTGGCCTGGGTCGGGCACCGCTCACCGCCATGGGAGCCCGAGCCTCTGCGCTGGTTGGGTGTGAACGCCGGGCTCCTCGCCATGCAGTGGGCCGACCGCGCCGAGGCTCGCACCGGCACGCCTTCACGCCTGGCAGCGGCCGTTGACCGCTTGACCGGCCATTGAGGGCTCTTCGGCTTGCAGCGGATGAGGCAACCCTGGCGTGCTACTACCGTGCCGCTCGCACGTGACGCCCGCCCTGGCCGGGCCTTTGACGGGCCGGTCAAGTGTCGCTCAGGCGGCGTCGCCGCCGTAGGCGCTCGGGTCGGGCGGGATCAGCCCGAGAAGGACCCGGATCCGACCGCGCGCGCCTGCACGCAAGCGCCGAGGGGCGCGTAGCCGGTCCAGCCCTTGGCCGAGCCCAGCTGACTGGAGATGCTCCCGCTGGAGGCGCTGGCGGGTCCGGAGATACCCGAGATACCCGAGATACCCGAGATACTCGAGATGCCCGAAACTCCGCTGATGCCCAGTCCCGACGCGGCAGGCGAGCAGGTGCCGAACGCCTCATCACCGAGGAAGGAGAGCTCGAGCCGGAGTGCGGACGCGGGCCCAAGGTCGCAATAGCCGCCGTCGTCGGGCGTGGTGGCCGATACGCAGTCGCATCCGCCCGTGGAAGGGGGCGAGCTCGGGGTCGATGAGGCGGCGGCGCACGCGCTGAAGTCGTTCTCGAGCGAGGTGATGATCACCGGCGTCAGCATGACGGCCCCGGAGGGAGCTGACACGCCGGCGGCCGGGTGCGAGATGGCCATGTCGAGAGAGTTGCCCTTGTAGCTGATGTCCAGCTGGCTCAACGAGCCGTTCGTCACCCACATCGTCATCGGGATGGTGAGGCTGGCCGGAATCGCCCGCACGAGCAATGACGTCGAGCCGAGATGGCGAGCCAGGCTGGGAACCTCTTTTGCGAGGGCGCTTTCGAGATGCTGAATGAACGACGCCACGAAGTTTCGCACCGGCATGGCGAGGGTGTACTCGGTCGTGCTGCCGCTCGAGGAGACCTCGCGGATGCTCGCCCAGGTGTCCCACGACTGGGCGAACGACAGGGCGGCGGCATTGCGGTCCGTCTCGAAGTTCGGCTCGCGCGAACTCGCGCCGAGGCCCTTCACGAACGAGGCGATCGTGCTGTCGGCCACGCCCACCCACTGATCGTCGATGAAGGCTTCCGCCAGGGTGTTCGCCGGGCCGGACGGCACGTTCTTGCCGACCGATGCCGTTGCCTTGGCGAAGTCGCTCGGGCTGATCGCCTGCAGGTTCAAACGGCCGTAGACGGCGCCGTCGGCCACGAGCAGATCGCCGAGATCGGTCCCCGATCGGAGCACGGAGAGCTCGAAGTCGTCGACACCGTCCGAGCCCGAGAGGGGCTGCTGGCCGTTCTCGCTCGTGAGCGTGAGGACCACCGAGTACGCAGACACGATCGCTTCATCGTGCGGGTCACTCGTTTGCGCGGAGAACACAACCTGCAATGTCGGCGAGCCAAACAGGCTTGCCAGGGCGGTGCGGACCGTCTGTTGTCGCGAGAACGCCCCGGCGGCCACGAACCCGAAGGCAGCCACGACGGATACGACGACTCCGAGGAGGATCATCCGTCTCCGCAGGGAGCGATGGGGTAGAACACGAGTGTCCGGAGCGTCGTCGCTCAGCCAGATCTCCGGCGCCATCTCTCCGGCGTCGCTCGTGACGGCGCCATCGGCCCGGCTTCCCGTACCCGCCATGACCCCTCATTTCGAATGGCGCAGACGCGCTGCCAGTATCCCACAGCCCGAGCTCGGGCGGACATGGGCGTCAGAGCGACCGGAGCGTCTTCTCGAAGATCTCGAGGCCCTCGTTCAGGAGGTCCTCGCCAATGACGAGCGGCGGCAGCATGCGAACGACGTTGTCGTAGGTGCCTGCTTTCAGCACGATGACGCCCTCCGAATGGCAGCGCCCGAGTACCTTGGCAGCTGCAGCCGGGTCAGGCGTTTTGCGGGCACGATCGGAGACCAGCTCCACCGCCGCCATCGCCCCGATGACGCGGACATCTCCGACTCCTTCGACGTCCTCGAGAAGGGGACGCAGCCGCTGGGTGAAAACCTCGCCGATCCGCTGCGCCCGCTCGATGAGACCACCTCGCTCGACCTCGGCGATCGCGCCCAGGGCAGCCGCACAGCAGATGGGGTTGCCGCCGAAGGTTCCCCCGAGCCCGCCCGTGTGGACCTGATCGATGAGGTCGGCTCGCGCCGTCACCCCGGCGATGGGCAGGCCGCCCCCGAGGCCCTTTGCCGTCGTGATGATGTCCGGCACGATGCCGGAATGCTCCGAGGAGAACCAGCGGCCCGTGCGAGCGAAACCCGCCTGTACCTCGTCAGCGACGAACACGATCCCGTTGGCGGCGCAGTACTCCGACAAGGCCGTCAGGAAGCCCTCCCCCGGGATCACCACACCGGCCTCGCCCAGTACGGGCTCGATGACGAGGGCGGCGATCTGGTCACCGCCGATCTGGCGGTCCATCGCCGTGATGGCCGCCTCCGCACAGGCCGGACCGCACTCCTCCGGCAGCGCCCCCACAGGGCAGCGATAGGGGTAGCTGTAGGGGAGCCGGTAGACCTCGGGCGCCAGCGGCCCGAAGGTCGCCTTGTAGGGCATCGCCTTGGCGGTCATGGTCATCGTGAGCAGGGTGCGGCCGTGAAAGGCGTGCTCGAAGACGACAACGGCCTGTCGGCCCGTGACAGAGCGAGCGATCTTCACGGCGTTCTCGAGGGCTTCCGCCCCGGAGTTGAGAAAGAACGTGCGGCGCTTGAGGTCGCCCGGGACGAGGGCGTTCAGCCGCTCCGCCAGCTCCACATAGCCCTCGTACGGTGTCACCTGGAAGCACGTGTGGGTGAAGCGTGCGGCCTGCTCGGCGACGGCGGTCGAGACGAGCTCGGCGCTCGAGCCGACGCTCAGCACGGCGATGCCGGCCCCGAGGTCGATGAAGGAGTTGCCATCGACGTCGACGAGGACACCGCCGGCGGCGCGCTCGGCGAACACCGGCATGGTGCCCGAGACGCCGGGCGGCACGGCCTCCTTGCGGCGAGCCATGAGCGCACGAGAGCGCGGGCCGGGAATCTCGGTGACCAGCTCTCGCCGCTGGGCAACTGCGGGCGTGTCCACGATCGAGCTCCCTTCGAGACTTGCTGAATCGGTTGTAGCGCAGCATATCTGCAACGGATTCCATTGACAATTGCCAGTTTGGATGTGAATATTGGTGGCCATGGCGAGGGCAAGCGCGACGGCGACCCTCAACTCCCCGGCATTGGACGACGTCTCCAAGCACCTTGTCGAGCAGCTGCAGCGCGATGGGCGTCGCTCGTACGCCGACCTCGCCAAGTCGGTCGGTCTCTCCGAGGCTGCCGTCCGTCAGCGGGTTCGGCGGCTGCTGGATGATGGTGTCATGCAGATCGTCGCCGTGACGGACCCGGCGACGGTGGGCTTCTCTCGCCAAGCCATGGTCGGCATCAAGGCCGAAGGGGACTTGCGCGAGATCGCCCGACGCCTGTCGGCCCTGCCCGAGCTCGAGTACGTCGTGCTCTGCGCCGGGTCCTTCGACATCCTCGTGGAGCTCGTGTGCGAGGACGACGAGCACCTGCTCGACCTCATCGACGAATCCATCCGCTCGGTCGAGGGCGTGAAGGAGACTGAGACGTTCATCTACCTCCGGCTCGTCAAGCAGACCTATGCCTGGGGCACCCGATGAGTGAGCGACATCGCCCGACAAAACGAGAGAAGACATGACCCGAGACGATCCCGCACCATCGGCGCAGCAGTTGCAGCAGACCACCGCCCGCGACCACCTCTGGCTGCACTTCACTCAAATGGGCGCCTTCAGCGACGAGCACCCGATCCCGATCATCGAACGGGGCGAAGGACCCTACGTGTACGACAACCACGGCAAGCGCTACTTGGACGGGCTCTCCGGGCTGTTCGTCGTGCAGCTCGGGCACGGGCGCCACGACCTCGCCGAAGCTGCCCGCAAGCAGGCAGAGACGCTCGCCTACTTCCCGTTGTGGTCCTATGCCCACCCCGCCAGCATCGAGCTGGCCGACCGGCTCGCCGGCTACGCCCCAGGCGACCTCAACCGTGTCTTTTTCACTACGAGTGGCAGCGAAGCCGTCGAGTCGGCCTGGAAGCTCTCGCGCCAGTACTTCAAGTCGATCGGTCAGCCCAGTCGCTACAAGGTCATCAGCCGCAACATCGCCTACCACGGGACGTCCCTCGGGGCCCTCTCCATCACTGGCATCCCTTCGGCGCGCATCCCCTTCGAGCCGCTCGTGCCCGGAGCCCGCAAGGCGATGAACACCAACCGCTACCGCTGTGGCGACTGCTCCCAACTCGACCACTGCACGCTGCGATGCGCCGACTCGATCGAGCAGATCATCGAATTCGAGGGGCCGGAGACGGTGGCAGCCGTGTTCATCGAGCCCGTGCAGAACTCCGGTGGCTGCTTCCCGCCACCCGACGGCTACCTGCAGCGCGTACGCGAAATCTGCGACCGATACGGCGTGCTCATGGTCTCCGACGAGGTGATCTGTGCGTTCGGGCGCATCGGCGACATGTTCGCCTGCGACCGCTACGGCTACGTCCCGGACATGATCACCTGCGCCAAGGGATGACGAGCGGGTACTCACCCATCGGGGCGATGATCGCCCGCGACCACGTCATGGAGCCCTTCTTGCAGCACGGGGCAAGCTTCGCCCACGGCATCACCTTCGGCGGCCACCCCGTTTCGTCAGCTGTCGCCCTCGCCAACCTGGACGCCTTCGAGCGGGAAGGCATCATCCCCCACGTGCGCAAGCACGAGGGGGACTTCCGTGCCTCCCTCGACCGCTTGAGCGACCTGCCCATCGTGGGTGACATCCGTGGCGCCGGCTACTTCTACGGCATCGAGCTCGTGAAGGACAAGAGCACGAAGGAGACGTTCTCGCATGCCGAAGCCGAGATGCTGCTGCGCGGTTTCCTCTCGCCCGCCCTCTTCGAGGCAGGGCTGATCTGCCGCGCCGACGACCGCGGCGATCCTGTCATCCAGCTGTCGCCTCCGCTCATCTGCGAGCAGGAGCACTTCGACGAGATCGAGGGCATCCTCCACAAGGTGCTCGAAGAGGCGTGGTCGCGCCTGTAGGCGCTCGCTGCCGCCACCGGCAACGGACGCGATGACGTCGGCCGCCGGCACGCTGCCGGCCAGCTTGGTGCGGCGATGGTCGGCCGATCCGGAGGCGCCCGCCCTTGTCGAGGGCGAGAGCGGCCGCGTGATTGCCGGCGGGGAGTTGCAGGCCTCGAGCCGTCGGCTGGCCGGAGAGCTCATCGCCGGCGGCCTCTCGCCCGGCGACCGCGTTCTCTTTAGCCCGGGAAGGCCGCTCGGATCCGCCGTCACCGTCGTCGCCGTCCTCCGAGCCGGCCTCGTCCTCGTGCCGGTGAACCCGACGCTGACGGCTCCCGAGCTTCGCCACGTCATCGCCGAGGTGCGGCCGGCAGCCTGCGTGGCCGAAGATGCGGCCTTTCGGCGCAGCGTGCAGGAGATCGACGCCTCCGTGCAGGTCATCGAGGCCGGCGCCGCCGCCCGGGACGGCGCCGCCTCCCTCCCAACGGAGATGGCCGGTGACCGGCTCGACGCGGCGCAGCCCTTCGATATCGCCCTCATCCTCTTCACCTCTGGCACGACCGGCAAGCCGAAGGGCGCTGCCCACACCCACGCCAGCCTGCTGGCCAA
>Ga0187883_10000097_pt1 | contig 61631 bp, 59 predicted proteins | sample June2016WEW_20_1_2_FD_132966 | JGI IMG/M metagenome (GOLD analysis project Ga0187883, IMG submission 132966) | Peatland microbial communities from SPRUCE experiment site at the Marcell Experimental Forest, Minnesota, USA - June2016WEW_20_10 | ecosystem: Environmental > Terrestrial > Soil >...
AATCGACGCCGCCGGGACGGGCGCCCGCCTATTCGAGCGGTCCGTTGCCGGCTGTCTTTCCCGCCTGTGCAGGCCGCCGTGTCGTGTGGCAGTACAGCGAGGCGGACCAAGCAGGGGTCGACGAGGACGAGGCCACGACGCTGAGCCCGTTCTGGGGCTGAATGGTTGCGATAGTGTTGACGCTATCATTGAGGGGGTGGACTTCGGTCGCCTCCTTCGCCTCGCCCGCCGCCGCGCCGGCCTCAGCCAGCGCCAGCTGGCGGAGCGCACGGGTGTCGCCCAGCCGACGATCGCCCGCATCGAGCTCGGGGTGGCCGTGCCGCGGGTCGACACCCTCGACCGGCTGCTCGGCGCCTGCGGGGAGACCCTCGAGGTGATGCGCCGGGAAGCGGTCGACTTCGACCGCACGCTCATCCGGCGCCTGCTGGCGATGACCCCGGAGGAGCGCGTCGCCTGCCTCATCGAAGAAGCCGCCACGCTGAGGCGCCTCGACGAGGCCCACCCCGTCGGCCGCCGTGGCCTATGACCCGCTGAGGGCGCTCCGACTTCTGCAGCGCCGTCACGTCCGCTTCGTCGTCATCGGCGGCGTGGCCGCTCGACTGTGGGGCTCTCCCACGATGACGAACGTCACGGAGATCTGTTGCAGACGCGAGCCCGAGAACCTCGATCGCCTGGCGGGGGCGCTGCGAGAGTTGGGTGCCAGATGGCGAGACGTGCGGGACGACGTGTCACTCCGGTTGGAGGGGGCGACACTCGCAGCCGGCGAGAACTGCAGGTTCGACACCGATGCCGGGCCTCTCGACGTGCTCGGCGAGCCGGCGGGCATCGGAGGCGGCTTCGACGAGTTGCGTGCGAACGCCACCGACTTCGACCTCGGGAAGGGACTCGTCGTCCCGGTCGGCGACCTCGAGGATCTCATCCGGATGAAGCGGGCAGCCGGCCGCCCGACCGACAGGGTCGAGCTCGAGGTGCTCATCGCCGTGCGTGAGGAGCGCGACAGCGCCTGGAGGCAGGAATCGACGGCCGCCGTCCGTGAGCGTGACGATCAGGCGGGAACGGCTGGCGACCGGCTGTAGTACGAGCGCTAGCGGTAGTTGGTGCAGTCCGTCGACGGCGAGCAGTCGGCGAAGTCCTTCGAAACGACGGCGTTGATGTCCTTTACGATCGTGGCATTGCCCGTGATGATGCCGAGCTCGCGGTTGTAGTTCATGGAGGCGCTCGAGAAATTGATGCTGCCGACGTAGATCCTCTCGCTCTTCAGCCCGGCGTCGGCGATCGTCACCTTGGCGTGGATGTAGAGGTCGCTCGATCCGTCGGCGTAGAGGTGCACGTGACCGCCGGCAGCCACGATCGACGACCAGGCGCCGTCGTAGGAGCGGTCGGCCACCATGGTGACCTCGACCTTCACGCCACGGCGGGCAGCAGCCACGATGGCGCCCGTGACAGCGGCGTCGTCCATCTCCTCGTTCTCGATCGAGAGGGTCTTTCGGGCGCCGTTGATGACGGCGAGCATCTGCGGCTGCGAGCCCGGGCTCCAGACAAGGTCGGTGCCGTCAGAGGGCTTGATCGGCCTGTGGGCATAGTCGCCGTCGAAGACGGCCGTAATGGCGGCCACGTCCTTCGGAGAGGTGTCGAAGACACCGAAGTCGCGCGTCGTCGTGTAGTACCCGTACTCGTCGTCGAGGTTCAAGGACATGACGAGCGACTCCTTGCCGTCGACCGTGATCGTCTTCTGGTGCGTGGCGGCAAAGGCGGTGTCTGCCCATACGACGCCTACGCCCTCGGCCTTGAGCGCCTTGTAAGTCGCCGTGTTCCTCGAGCGCTCGAGGTTCGTGTCGAGGATGACGCGCACCTTGACGTGCCTTCTCACGTCGAGGCCGAGGTCCTTCACCATGGTCGGGTCGATGAACTCGTACATCGTCATGTCGACGGACTTCTTCGCCGAGAGCACGAAGTCGTAGATCGCCCTCATGCCGCCGGCCGACCCGAGCCTGGAGGGTTCGACGAGGACGCCGATGAGGCCCTCTGAGTGCGGGCGGGCGGCGGAGACGTCGGCGGCGAGCTGGACAGCCCGTGGCAGGGCGGTGGCGTTTGCCGGCAGCGGGCCGGCGAGGCAGGCGGCCGTCACGAACAGCACGCCGACGCCGTGACGAAGGGCTGCTCGCAACGCTCTCGGCCCTCCTCCGCCACGAGCCTGCATCATCCGTCGACGCCGGAGCGTGTCACCCATCAGAACAACCGCCCGATTCGTGCCGAGGCGCTCGCCCAAGGTCGCCGGTGGTTGCTAGTTTTCGGGCGTGAGCACGGTGCCCGAGAGTCGTCCGGCCGCTCACGAAACTGGCCCGTGGAAGCGATCGTGCCGCCTCCTCTTCGGCCTCGGATGGCTCTTGGCCGTCACGACGATCGCCTTCGTGCGAAGCACTCCGAGAGGGCGCCGACCCGACGGCGAACCGGCGACGTGGAAGGCGGCCCTGTGGATAACGATCCTGTTCGTGACACTCTTCGGCCTTGCCGCCGTCGCCAACCACTGGGGGTTCCACGGTGAGGTGAACCAAGCCCCCCGCTGAGCCGCTCCGGCGCACACGACCGCGTCGCCCTCACGTGCGCGGCTGCAGCTCGATGAGCACGGAACGGACCGCGTGGTCGATCCCCTCACCGCTGATCGTCCCGAGGCGGAGGTAGCGCCCGCCCATCTGCTCGGCGATCGCCTCGCCCAGCCGCAGTGGGCTGGCACCGGACTCGACATCGACCACGAGCGCCGGGACCCCGGCGCGCCCGACGCGCTCGGCCGCCGACATCGCCGCAGCCACGGGGTCGAGCCCGTCCGGGGCGGCCGTCGCCCGGCCGTCGGAGATGAGGACGAGCACGGGTGAGAAACCCCGCGTGCTCGGTCCGAGGCAGACGTCGAGGGCACAGAGGATGGCCTCGGCGAGCGGCGTGCGCCCGCCGGTGGGCACCGCAGCCAGCCGGCTGCGGGCGACCTCGATGCTCCCGGTGGGGCGAAGGATCAACTGGGCGCCGCTGCCGCTGAAGCTCACGACGGCCACGCGGTCACGACGCTGGTAGGCGTCGGTGAGCAGTCGAAGGACGGCGCCGCGGGCTGCTGTCGCCCGTTGCTCGGCGCCCATCGAGCCGGAGGCGTCGACGCACAGCACGATCAGGTGCGAGAGGCGGCGCTCGGCGACGACCTCTTGCAAGTCAGAGACGTCCACGAGAGCGCCGTCGCCGTCCGCGGCGCTCGGGCCGCCGGCCGGGTGCGAGTCGCGGCGTGCGGCCGAGGCCAGCACGGTCGGCACGAGTGCCACCCGACGGGCATCCGCCTCCGCCGGTCGCGAGGAGATGGGTCGTCCTGAGCCGCTCGGAAGGCGATCAGCCGTCGGGTGACGCCCTCGCCTGGCGCCGATGTCGGTGTAGGACGCCGACGACGACTTCTGGCGGCCGGCCTGCTGCGGAAGCCCGATGGCGAGGACTTCCGCCGCCGGACCATCCGCCCCGGGGCCTTCGGCCGCAGGGCGCTCGCTCGCCGGCTGCGGGACGTCGGGGCGAGACAAGGAGCTGCCGTCGGGCTCGTCCTGCCGCCTCGGCTCTGCGGGCCACCCGGTCTCGTGACGGCGGCCCGAGGGCCCTTCGCCGGCCTCGTGCAGCGGTGTCGGCCCGTCCTGGCGGCCGACCTCCGCGGGCGCCTCCCCGGGCGGGCCGGCGCCGGCGTTTCCGCCGCTCGCCTGGCGCAGGGCCGACTCCAAGGCTTCGTCGAGCTCTTCAGGCGAGACGCCGGGCGAGTCGAACGGCCCTCGGCGGCGCCGGTGGCCGAGCGCCAAGGGGGCGACGGTGCGAAGGTCGTACACGAGGGCCTCGGAACGACCCTCCAGGCCGGCGAAGGCGGCAGCCGCCCTGCACAACGCCAGGTCGGCCCGCAAGCCGTCGGCCCCGAGAGCCACGGCCATGCGGGCGGCCACCTCGGTGATGGGCGCCGGCACGCAGGCGAGCACGCACGAGGCCAGCTGGGCAGCGAGCGCTTTGGTCTCCTCCGCCCACGAGGCCACGAAGGCGGCGGGATCGGCGTCGAACTGCAGCCGCCGGCGCACCGCCTCCGCCCGCTCGAGCGGGTCGGTCGAGGACGCCACCTCCACCGCCAAGCCGAAACGGTCCAACAGCTGCGGCCGCAACTCCCCCTCCTCCGGGTTCATCGAGCCCACGAGGAAGAAACGGGCGGGGTGCTGCACGCTCACGCCATCTCGCTCCACGCGGTTCACACCCGAGGCGGCGACGTCGAGGAGGACGTCCACGAGGTGATCGGGTAGGAGGTTGACCTCGTCGACATACAGCAGTCCCCCGTCGGCCGCCGACAGGAGCCCGGGGGCGAAGCGCCGCTCTCCGCCGTGCAGGACCGCGGAGAGGTCGAGCGTCCCGACGAGGCGGTCCTCCGTGGCTCCGATGGGAAGGTCGACAAAGGGCGGCGCCGGCTCCCCCGGCATGATGGCTGCCAGGCCGCGGGCGAGCGTCGTCTTCGCCGAGCCCTTCTCGCCCCGCAGGAGGACGCCGCCGAGACGAGGCTCCACGGCGCCGATGAGGAGGGCGAGCTTGACGTCCTCCATCCCGACGACCGCAGCGAACGGAAACCCGGTCGATCCCGCAGCCTCACTCACCGGTCCTCCTCCCAACCTTCCCCCTCGAGAACAGCTTGGCGCAACGTGTCGAGAGCCGCCTCTGAAGCGTCCCACATCCCCCGCTCGACCGCCTCCAGGAGCCGCTCGGCGATGGCACGCAACGCCCACGGGTTCGAGCGCTCGAAGAACTTGCGCACTTCGGCGTCGCCCACGTAGGCAGCCGTGACTCGCTCGTACATCCAGTCCTCCACGACCTGGGCGGTGGCGTCGTAGCCGAAGAGGTAGTCGACGGTGGCGGCCATCTCGAAGGCTCCCTTGTAGCCATGCCGCTGCATCGCCCCGATCCACTTCGGGTTGAGCACCCGGCTGCGCACGACGCGGGCGGCTTCCTCCGCCAGCGAGCGCACGCGGGGACGCGCCGGGTCGGAGGAGTCGCCGAAGACGGCCGAGGGGGCGACGCCGCCCCGCAGCGAGCGGATGGCCGCCACCATGCCGCCGTGGTCCTGCAGGTAGTCGTCGGAGTCGAAGATGTCGTGCTCGCGGTTGTCCTGGTTCTTGACGGCCACCTCGGTTCCCGCCAGGCGCCGTGCGAGCGCCTCCCCAGCGGGGGCGCCCATGGCGGCTCGCCCGTAGGACCAACCCGACCAGGCGAGGTAGACGGCGGCGAGGTCGTCGTCGCTCTGCCAGTTGCGGCTCTCGATGACCGGGAGGATGCCCGACCCGTAGGCCCCGGGTGCCGGGCCGAAGATGCGCGGGTCAGCCGTGCCGGCCGCCTTCAGGTAGTTGAGCTCGGGCGGTTCGTCGAGGCCGGCGACGAGCTCGATGGCTTCGTCGACGAGGGCGATCACGTGCGGGAAGGCGTCCCGGAAGAAGCCGGACACCCGCAGGGTGACGTCCACCCTCGCCCGTCCGAGCTCGGCGAGGGGCACGACCTCGAGCCCCTCCACCCGGCCGGACTCGGCCGACCAGGTCGGGCGCACCCCGAGGAGCGCCAGCGCCTCGGCGACGTCGTCCCCACCGGTGCGCATGACGGCCGTTCCCCAGACGACGATGGCAACCGATCGGGGCAGCTCGCCCTCCTCTGCGACATGGCGCTCGCACAGTCGAGATGCCAGCGTCTCCCCCACCTCCATCGAGATGCGGGACGGGACGGCTTTCGGGTCGAGCGAGTAGAAGTTGCGCCCCGTCGGCAGCACGTGTGCCATCCCCCGGCTGGGGGCGCCCGACGGACCGGGAGGGACAAAGCGCCCGTCGGCCGCCCGAAGGACGGAGGCGATCTCGCCCGTCGTCGCCTCGAGGGCGGGCACGAGGCCGTCGCACACCCAGGCCAAGGTCGTCGTGACCGCTTCGAGGTCCGGATGGGCGCCCTCTAGGGGGCGAGGTGATGGAGGTTTCTCGCGCATATGGCCAACAACCTCAACCACCTCCGCCGGCGAGGCGGCGCCACCCGCCGGCCAGCCGGCTGCCGCCAACTGCTCCACGAGGGCGCGGCAGGCCGCCTCCACGAGGTCCACCTCGACCCGGCCGGCCGACTCGAGATCGACGTCGAGGAGGCCGGCGACGCCGGCGCGCAACGAGGGCACGGCGCCTTGGCGCAGCCGTGTGAGTGCCAGCACGAGATCGATGAGCGCCTCCCCTTCGGGTGCCCGGCCGAGGATGTGCAGCCCGCCCCGTATCTGGGCGTCCTTCAGCTCGCAGAGGTAGCCGTCGACTTCGAGGACGAGCTCGTCGAAGTCCTGGCCGTCCCACTGCGGACCGTCGGTCCCGTACCGCCGGTCGAGGCCGAGATCCCGGTGGATCTCGGCGTTCACGAGGAGATCCCAGACTTGGCGGCGGACGGCGGGGAGTTTCGAGGGGTCGAGGGAGGCCACCTGGGCGTGCTGGTCGAGGAGCTGCTCGAGACGGGCGATGTCGTCGTAGGCGTCCGCTCGCGTGAGCGGCGGGACGAGGTGGTCGACGACGACGGCGTGCGAGCGGCGCTTGGCCTGGGCGCCCTCCCCCGGGTCGTTCACGACGAAGGGGTAGATGAAGGGGAGGTCGCCGAGGGCGATGTCCGGGTAGCAGGCCGCCGAGAGGCCGACCCCCTTGCCGGGCAGCCACTCGAGGGTGCCGTGCTTGCCGAGGTGGATGACGGCGTGTGCCCCGAGGCCGCGGTCGAGCCAGCGATAGAACCCGAGATAGTGATGCGTCGGCGCCAGCACGGGCGAGTGGTAGATGGCGATGGGCGCCTCGCCGAAACCCCGCGGCGGTTGGATGGCCACGACGACCCCGCCGAGGTCGATACCGGAGAAGGCAAGGGATCCGTCGGCCGTCAGGTGCACCCTCCCCGGCGCCTCCCCCCAGCTCTTGGTGAGGTCCGCCCGCACGTCTTCCGGCAGGGTCTCGAAGAAACGGCCGTAGTCGGCGGCCTCCATCGTCCCGAGCGCCCGCTCGGCCGCCTCCCTCGAGAGCACCTCGGTGTCGTAGGCGAGGCCGTCGGCCAGCTCGGCCATGAGGGCGTCGCCGTCCTCGGGGATGCGGTCGACGCGGTAGCCGGCCGCCCGCAGCTCGCGCAACAGGTCGATGAGGGAGGCGGGCGTGTCCAGGCCGACGGCGTTGCCGAGGCGGCTGCGGGAGGTGGGGTAGGCGGAGAGGACGACGACGATCCTGCGGTCGGCTGGAGCCACGAGGTGGAGGGAGGCGAGCCGGCAGGCGAGGCCGGCGATGCGCTCGACCCGGTCGGGCACGCACCGGTAGGCGGCGACGGCGCTGCCGAGGTCATCTCCGTCGTCGACGATCTCTTTGAACGAGAAGGGCACGCCGATGATGCGGCCGTCGAGCTCGGGCAGGGCGACCTGCCAGGCGACGTCCAACGGGGCGAGGCCGGCCGATGACTCCGCCCAGGCGAGCGAAGAGCTCGTGGAGGCGATCGCCTGCAGGACGGGGACGCCGAGGGAGGCGAGCGCCTGCTCCTCCCAGCCTTCGGCGGCGGCTCCCCCGGGGGCGAAGCTGCCGGCGGCGAGCACCGTCGTGACGACGGCGTCGACACGAAAGGAGGCGAGCAGGTCGGCCACACCTGCCCGCGCGCCAGAGCCCGCGGCCGTCTCGCGCAGCGAGTAACAGTAGACGGCCACGGCATTGCACCCGCCTGCCTCGATGGCAGCGCAGAGCTCGGACACGAACGTCGTGTTCCCCGTGAGCACGTGCGCCCGGTAGAAGACGACCCCGACCGTCGGGCGCCCCGCCTCGAGGTGCGGCTGGCCGAAGACGCCGAGGACGGGAACGGCCACGGGTGGCTCGAAGCCGAAGCCGTGCCTGAGCACGGTGTCCGCCACGAAACGCACCATCTGCTCGAGGTTCGCCGTCCCTCCCTGCACGAGGTACTCGAACGCCTGCGTGACGACGCCGCCGGGCACGCTGGAGGCGGCCATCGTCTCGGCGTCGGGGACGGCTTCGCCGCCGAAGCACAGCAACGGGATGCTCCGGCGGCGGCACTCGCCGACGAGGGCGTCGAAGGGCGCCCAGGAGCGGCGGCCGCCGAGGAGGCGCACGACGACAACCTCGGCCTCCTCGAGGGGCGGGACGCCGCCCAGCAGGGCCGGGTTGGCAGCCCGCACGGCGGGAAAGCCGGCCGGCAGGCCCTCGGCCACGACCCGCAACCCGAGGATCTCGGTGTCGGCATGGGTGAGGAACAGGATCATGGTTCGACTCGCGAGCTGGCGCCGGCGATGAGAGCGAGGACCGCCTCGACGTCGAGATGGGCCTCGAGGAGGTCGGCGAGGCGGTCGATCTGGCCTTGGCGGGCTTCGCCGAAACGGGCCGTGCTCGCGGCGAAGTGCTTGTTCCGCCGGGCGGCCACGCCGGCGAGGAACGCCTGGCGAAAGCCGTCGGACTCGAACAGGCCGTGCAGGTTCGTGCCGGCGAGACGGCCGCCGAGCGCCGAGAGGCCTTCGTGCTCGGAGCCGAACCCGTCATCGAGGAGGGCGAAGGGCTCGATGCCGTCGCTGGCGAGCGGGCGGCCCTGGCGGATCTCGTAGCCGCTCACCTCCTCGCCGAGGGCGCGACCGCGCCGGGGTCGCGAGAGCTTCTCGGGCTCGAAACCCGTCCTCACCGGCAACAAAGCGAGCCCTTCGACGCGGCCCCGGCGGGATTCGACCTCGTCGAGGATCTCCTCGCCGAGCATCTGGTAGCCGGCGCAGATCCCGAGGATCGTCGGGCCCCCCGGGGCGGTGGCGGCACTCGTGAGGGCGGCGGCGAGGCCCGTCTCCTGCAACCAGGCGAGGTCTTTCACCGTCGTCTTCGAGCCGGGCAGGAGGATCAGATCCGGATCCCCGAGCTCGGAGGGCGCCGCCGCCAGCCGGAGGGAGACGGCCGGCTCGACGGCGAGGGCGTCGAGATCGGTGAAGTTGGCCAGATGTGGCAGTGCGATGACGACCACGTCGAGCGTGCCCGCCGTCCGAGCGCCCGGTGTGCGGACGGCGCCGACGGCGGCTGCCAGGCCGAGTGAGTCCTCGGCGTCGAGGGCGAGGCCGGCCACATAGGGGAGCACGCCCAGGCAGGGCACGCCCGTGCGGCGCTCGAGCTCCTGCAAGCCAGGCGTGAGCAAGGCGCCGTCGCCCCGGAACTTGTTGATCACGTAGCCGGCCACCTGGGCGCTCAGCTCCGCCGGCAGGAGGGTCATGGTGCCGTAGAGGGCCGCGAAGACTCCACCGCGTTCGATGTCGCCGACGAGCAGGGCCGGCATCCCGCCGGCGACCGCCAGTGACAAGTTGGCGATGTCGCCGTCGAGCAGGTTGATCTCGGCCGCACTACCCGCTCCCTCGCAGATGACGACGTCGTAGCGTTCCCTCAGCTCGGCGTAGGCCCCGAGCACGACGGGAAGGAGCACCGCCCGCTTGAGCGCTTGGTAGGCGGCCGCATCGAGCTCGGCAAGGGGTCGCCCCATCACGACGACCTGGCTGCGGTGCTCACCCGTCGGCTTCAAAAGGATCGGGTTCATCGCCACCTCAGGCGTTGCCCTGGCGGCCAGTGACTGGATGCCCTGGGCGCGGCCGATCTCGTGGCCCGACGGCGTGGCGAAGGAGTTGAGCGACATGTTCTGCGCCTTGAACGGCGCCACTCGCACGCCTCGGCGGGCGAGCAGGCGGCACAGCCCGGTGACGATCTGGCTCTTGCCGACGTCGCTGGCGGTCCCGCACACCATGAGGGCGCCCCTCAGCCGAGGGGAGCCGTCCGGGACCGGCTGCTGTCGGACGGCGGCGTGCGATCTGTGAGGCGCCCGTCCCTCGAGGGCGGCGGCCAGTCGCCCCAGCCCGTCGGCGGAGGGCACGGCGATGCGCACCGCCTCCGGCATGGCGAAGCTGGCGCAGTCGCGCACGACGATGCCTCGCCGCGCGAGCCGGTCGCGCAGTCCGGCGGCCGAGCGGACGAGGACGAAGTTGGCGTCAGACGGATCGGGGTGCAAACCGGCCGCCTCGAGGACGTCGCAGAGCTCGAGGCGGAGGACGCCGACCTGTTTTGACCAGGCGGGGAGGTCGGCCGACCGCAGGAGGGACGGCAAAGCCGAGAGGGCTGGGCTGCTCACGGACCAGCGCGGCTGGCGTTCTGCCAGGCGCGCGATGAGGGCGGAGTCCTCGCTTGCGACGTAGCCGAGGCGAAGTCCCGGGCAGGCGAAGAGTTTCGTGAGCGAGCCGACGACGATCGAGCCGGCGCGGAGGTCTCCTCGCGTCCAGCACCCGGTGGCGAGGGGGTAGAAGGCCTCGTCCCAGACGGCCGCCCGCGCCTCGGCCGGAGCGAGGCGACCGCTCGGGTTGTGGGGGTTCGACCGCCACGTTGGGGCGTCGGGCGCCACCTCGCTCAGGTGGCGCCGGTAGAGGGAGAAGTCGGGCTCGTCGATCCATCCTCGGCCGAGCTCGGCGCCGACGAGGGCGATCGCCTCGGCGCCGCCGTTCGTGAGGAGGAGCTGGCCGCGGCGCAGGCCGATGGCCTCGGAGAGGGCGGCCGTGGCAAAGGCGGCGTCTGGGTAGGAGCGGAGCGAGTCGAGGGCTCCCGCCACGACGAGGCGCACGTCGGGGGCGACCGGGTTGAGGGAAGTGGCGAGATCGAGCACCTCGTGCGGCGCCAGCCCGAGCGCCGCCGCCACGCGTCCGGCGTCGTCGCCGTGCGGTCCGGCGGGCGGCACCGCCGTCCGCCTCATTTCGTCCGCCTCATTTCGTCCGCCTCATTTCGTCCGCCTCCCGCCTCGGGCGACGCCGCCCTGCCACAACCGAGGCCACCGCCGACCCAACGAGGAGGGCGCTCAGGAGCGCCGTCACCTGCTTCGAGCAGCGCACGGCGGCGGCGATGTCGGCCGCCACCGGGGACCGGCCTCCTACCGGTCCGAGCAACGGGCGCTCTTCCACGGCACCCTGATACGAATTCGTGCCCCCGAGCCTCACGCCGAGCGCCGCCGCGAAGGCGGCCTCGGCGATGCCGGCGTTGGGAGATGGGTGGGCAGGGGCGTCGCGACGGACCGTCGCCCAGATGCCGCCTGCCGCCTGCGGTCGGACAGCTGCCACGAGCAGGGCGGTCAGGCGAGAGGGGACGAGATTGGCGACGTCGTCGGCCCGGGCGCTCGCCCAGCCAAACCGCCCATAGCGCCCGTCCCGGTAGCCCACCATGGAATCGAGCGTGTTGATGCCCCGGTAGGCGAGCACGCCGGCGGCGCCGTAGAGGGTGGCAAAGAGCACGGGGGCGACGATGCCGTCCACGGTGTTCTCCGCCACCGACTCGACGGCCGCCCGCGCGATCTCGCCGGGCGGCAGGCGGGCGGGGTCGCGCCCGACGAGCGCTGGAAGCAGCTGGCGGGCGCCCTCGACGTCGCCCGTCTCGAGGGCGGCTGCGACGTTGCCGGCTGCCCCCCACAGCCCGCGGCCGGCCACGCTGGCGTAGGCGGCCGCCGCCGCCCCGCCCGGCAGGCGGTCGAGCAGCGAGCCCGCCACGAGAGCGGCTCCTACCCCGCTGGCGGTGTAGGCGAGCCCGGGCCCGCGGCGGTCGTCCCAGAGCCGCCGCTCGAGGACGGTCATCGCATTGCCGAAGAGGGCGACCGGGTGCGGCTGCAACGGCTCGTCACCCACGAGGGCGTCGATCAGCAGGGCGAGGGCGGCACTGGCGGCCCGCCGCCCGCGCCGCGAGGGACGGCTGCGCCTCGACGAGCGGACCGTCACCATTTGGCGGCGGCGACGAGAAGGGCAAGGGTCTCTCCGACAAGCCCGGCAGCGCCGAGGACGTCACCGGTGAAGCCGCCAAGGCGTCGGTGGGCGAGCCAGAGGACGAGCCCGGCACCGAGGAGCTCGGCGCCGAGGACGGCCGGGGCGGCGACGGCGTGCCAGTAGACGAGGGCAACGCCGGCGGCCACGAGACCGAGCGCCGGGACGACGGATCGGCTGGAGGTGAAGGCGGTCGCCATGCCGGCGTCGCGGGCATAGCGGAGGTGACGAGCCGCCAGGCCCATGACGCTGCGGCTGGCCATCCAGATGGCCCCGAGCAGGAGGACGCCCTTCAGGGCGGAGGCGGGTGTCGCCGAGCCGAGGGCGGCGAGACGCAGTCCCAGCACGACTACAGCGGCCGTCACGCCGAACGCCCCCACCTGCGGCTCGGCCATGACGGCCAGGCGCCGAGGGCGATCGAGGTGTGGCAGCAGCCCGTCGGCGGTATCGATGAGCCCGTCGGCGTGCAACATGCCCGTGACGGCGAGGTCGGCCGCCACGACGAGCCCTCCGGCCACGAGGGGCGGGAAGACGCGACCGAGCGCCCACCAGGCGGCGCCGAGGCCGGACCCGAGGGCGGCTCCCACGACAGGGAACCACGCCACCGCTCCCACCCGCATCTCGCCGCCCCCTCCGACCACGGTGAGGAGTCCCAAGGCGCTGCCGAGCCCACCAGGCGTGCGGTCGCCCACCTCAAGGCTCCTCTCGAGGCAAGCTGAGCACGCGGCCGGCGACGACGAGCAGGACGTCGTCGGCCACGTCGGCCACGACTCGGTTGAGGGCGCCGAGGGCGTCGCGAAAGGCGAGGCCCGCCCTCGTCTCGGGGTGGACGCCGAGCCCGACTTCCTCGCTCACAAGGACGGTGGGCTGGCCGGCGGCGCGCCGCCGCTGGAGCGATTCCACGAGCTCCTCGGTGTCGACTGCGAAGTCCGCCTGCGCGGCCACCCAGGTCCCAAGGGAGTCGACGAGGACGACGCCTTCGGCCGCGAGGCAGCTCGAGAGCGCCTCGCCGGGCGCCGGCTCGATCGTCACCCAGTGCGGCGGGCGGCGAGCACGATGCTGGGCGATGCGCTCGTCGAACTCGGCGTCGCCGATCCCGGCGACGGCCGTCGCAACGTAGGTCACAGGGGGGACGCCCGCCGACGGCGCCTCCTTGGCCGCCACGGAGAGGCGGGCGGCCAGGCGTTCGCCGACTTCGGACTTGCCCGAGCGGGCACCACCGAGCACCAACGAGATCACCGTTGTCGACCTCTCCCGTCCACGCGAGCCTCCTCCGCCATCGGGCGGTCCGGCGGGTAGGTCTCCTGGCTGCCGGATCAACGCTGGCTCCTGCCTTCCCGCCCGGATGGGCCGTGGCTTGTTCGGAGTTCGCTCCCCGGTCACAGTTGCGGGACAGCCCCGGATTCACACCGGGTTCCCTACGCCGCGACGCCGAGGTTACCCCGTGGGCGATCGAGCCGGAGAGGCGACGGTGCCAGCGACGCTCGGTGGCTCGTGGACATGAGGGCGCCGTCGGGCCGGGACGGAACGAGAGGCGGGAACGTCTACCATTCGGCCGTCCCGACCGAGAGCGACCAGAAAGAGACAACGTGGCCCCTCGGCCTGCCTCCTTGAGCAGCCGGCGTTTGCGCTCCTGTCTCATCGCCATCGCGTGCGCCACCGTTGCCGTCAGCGCGGCTTCGTGTGCCAACAGCCCGACCGGCCGTGCGGCCGACGGTGCCGCCCCGTTGCTAGAGGAGTCGGCGTCGGCCTTGGCCCAAGTGCCGGCTGTTGACATCAGGGGCTTCATCGCGGAGAGATCCGGATCGACCACCGTGTCGATCAGCGTCGATGCGACGTCTGCCGGACCGAGCGGAACGAGCCAGGGCTCGCTCGATCTCGAGGGGCCGGGACTCGGCTTCACCGGCCCGACGTCGTACATTGTCGTCGACGGGATCACCTACGTGAAGGCTGGGACGCCGTTCTGGAAGTCGCTCTTCGGGTCCCAGACCTCCGTCGCCGTGCGCCTCGAGGGCGAGATCCTTCCCTTGGTCCTCAACCGCTGGGTCGAGCTGTCCGGCGAGAGCACCGAGGTCGTCTACAAGGACACCCTCGGCCTGTCCGAGCCAAGGGTGTTCGTGGCCGGGAGCCTCGCTGGCAAGGGCACCCTCAGCAACGCCGGCAACCAGACGCTGTACGGCCTGAACGGCGTGGAGATCACCTCGAGCACGGGCGCCAAGATCCTCCTGGCTGCGAGCGGCCCGCCGCTCCCGCTCGCCTTCGCCGGCACAGAGTCGGCATCGGGCGGTTTTCGGCTGAACCTCGTGGTGGGCTACCCCACCGGCGTCACCATCTCGGCGCCGGCGCACCCGGTGTCCTTGGCGGCGATCGAGGCAGCCCTCTCCAAGTAAGCGGACTGGTCGGCCGCCGTCAGGCGTCGGCGCCGTCGGCTTGGAACTTCGTCGCCAGTCGCTTGGGCGCCTTGCGCAGCCAGGCCTCGGCGAGAAGGTCTTGCACCCGTCCCGCATCGGCCTCGGCGAGGTTGACACGCACGCCGGAGAGGCGCTTGCCCCACCACAGCTCCTCGAAAGCTGCTGGGTCCTCGGCAACGGCGGCGACCACCTCGCCCTCGTCCACGAAGACGTGGAGGCGGTCTCCCTCCGGCGGCGCCGTGGCAAAGAGGCGATTGCGGATGCGCCACGACGTCATCTCGAAGTGAGGTTCCTCCGTCACTTCCGGCAGGGCGAGCGCAAGGAGGCGAACGGCCTCGAGTTCCATGCGAGCGATGCTAGGAGCCCGCTCGCGTGGCACCGGAAGGGCGCCCTTGACACCGGCAGTGTCGAACGAGCCGCCCCGGGCAGTATCGTGACCAGGCGCCTGGCGGCGTGGCCGAGTGGTTTAGGCAAGGGCCTGCAAAGCCCTCTACCCCAGTTCGATTCTGGGCGCCGCCTCCAGCTTGTAGCTTGGTTAGACTCCTGCTCAATGGCTGTTTTTGGTTTGACCGACACTTACCGTTCTCGACCGCTGCGGACCGAGCAAAACCGCCATCTCGCGCCTCGGCCGCGCCTCGGGAAGCAGGAGGGTGTAGGGATGGGCTATATCGAGAAGCAGCGGGGCCGGTACCGGGCTCGCTACCGCGACGCACACGGCCGGGTGACCTCGACCACTTTCAACGGTTGTACATGCCGCCTTCGGCAACTGGCCGCGCCGCGCTCATTCGGGTGGCTTGGCGGCGGGGTGGTGGTCCTGACATCCTTGCCGGGGACAACGCTGAAGTTGGACCAGTTCTTAGGGGGCCGGACAGAGGGATAGATCCGCACCCCGTCCGGCCTACCGAGGGACGCCGGACGGTGTTGCCAGATACCGGTTCTCTCGATAGAGTCACGGAGTGAAACGTTCCAAGTTCATCGGACTCACCGTCGTTGCCTTTGCACTCGGTGGCTGCAGCGGGGCAGAAGCAGGGGGCGGCCTGAACGGTACGACACCGACCACGGCGGTCTCGCATAGGGCAATTGTTGGCTCCACGATCAAGCTGATTGACAAGTCGAGCTTGGTCTACGACGTGACGCTCGTGAAGGTCACGCCGAACGCGCGACCCGATATCGCTTTCGACAAGGCCCCTGCAGGGCAAGTGATCTTTGGTGCCCAATTCAAGATCACCGGAGTCACGGGGACCGAAGCCGATTCGGTAGACAACGACTCTCAAGTCATCGGTACGAACGGCAAGACCTACGAGTCGGCCGGCAACGGTATTGCGGGCTGTGTCGACTTCAACAACGGCACGTTCACGGTCAATCCAGGTCAGTCAGTTGTAGGCTGCGAAGCGTTCGACGTGCCGAAGAGCGTGAAGATCGCCAAAGTTGAGTGGACCACCGACTCCGGCTCCGGCAGCGTCGTCGAGTGGAGTCTGGCAGGCCCATGAGGAGCCGTGCCGCGCACGACGCGGCCAGCGCACAGCGATAGAGACTCCTATACGTCCACGTAGTTCGGCGCCGCTACCGCGCCGGGAGGACGACAACGCCAACAGCTGTCATATCTTTGCCAACACGTCCGGGAACAAAGAGGCGGGGTCGTCGATGATGCCGCGAATGGCTACGCCGGCGGCTCCACGTACCGCTGCGTCGGCGCCCAGGGAGGAGACAACAACCTCGACGGGTGACCACGCATGGCTCACTACGCGATCGTGCAACTCCGCGGCGAGGGTGTCCGCCAGCCATGGCGCCAAAGTAGCGAACAGACCCCCGAGGACCACGGTCGGCAGATCCAGGACGTTGAGAAGGGATGAGAGCGCGATGCCGAGTGAAGTCCCTGCCTTCTCGAGCGCAAGGATCGTTGCCGTGTCGCCTGCGAGCGCTTGCCGCTCCAAGGCCGACGCCGATCCTTCTGGGCTGCCGATCGCGGTCCCGATGTCTGTCGGCAACCGTGCTGCTGCGAGGAGGGCTTGCAATCCTGCGACACGTTCTAGGCAGCCGCGGCCGCCACAACTACATGCCAAGCCGTTCGGATCCACAGTCACATGACCGAGCTCCCCGCCGAGTCCGCGGACGCCACGAAACAGCTCGCCGCCGATGACGATGCCGGCCCCTATGCCGATCTCACCAGAGACGAGAACGAAGTCCTCTAGATCATCCCTGAGGCCAAACCAACGCTCACCAAGTGCGGCGAGATTCGCCTCGTTGTCACAATGCACCGACCGCAAGGGCCGGTCGAGCGAATCGGCAATGACTTCTGCGACCGGTATGCCCCGCCATCCGAGAAGGTTGGGCGCCCGCTGGAGGATGCCTTCAAAGTCCACGAGCCCAGGCACACCTACGCCGAGGACGGCTACGGAGAGGCCCGCCGCGTCAGCCTTGGCAGAGATACGGCCCGCCGCCCGGCTGGCCCGGCGAAGCACGACCTCGGGCCGAAGCAAACGATTGTCGCCCACGATCGTCTGACGGCAACGGACAGCTCCGGTGAGGTCAACCACGCACAGGGAGACATAGTCGACGTTGATCTCGATGCCGAGGCCGGCCGGTCCTTGCGGATTCAGGTTGAGGGGGCTGCCCGGGCGTCCGATGAGGCCGCGCGCTGGGTCGTTCTCGGCGACTAATTGAGCGTCCATCAGTGCATCGACAAGCGTCGACACGGTGGCCTTAGTGAGGCCGGTGTGGGCGGCCACTTGGGCGCGCGAGAGCCCTCGCCCGGCTGCGATCTGCCGAAGCACAAAGGCGAGATTTTGTCGCTTCAACAACTGTTGACGAGCCGGCGCACTCGGAACTGTGGGCCTCCGCTCAGCCGGGCGCTGTGCCCGGTGCGACGAGCTCTCAGGCATTGTTCAGCCTCGTTCCGTCCGAACGAGCACGACCGACAGCCCTGTCGCGAAGCTCCGCGTACCGATCTCGGACGTCAGGCCGCGGAATGTCATCGAATCGAAGCAACTCACCCGATGGCCAAGATGGAGGTATGCGCCCGGAATCGAGCACCCACTTCGCTTGGAAGGCGGCGCCGTCGGCAACATACTCGCCCTGCGGAGGCACGACGACTGGTCGCCCGAAGATCGAGGGCGCGATCTGCCGCAAGGCCTCGGACTGGCTCCCGCCACCAATCAACTGCACGCGTTCAGCTCGCACGCCATGCATCTCGACAGCATCCAGTGCGTCTGCGAGACCGCAGAGCACGCCCTCTACTGCCGCCCGGGCAAGGTGGGCGGGAGTGGCTGTCTTGTGGCGGAGGCCGTGCAACTCGCCTGCCGAATCAGGAAGATTGGGCGTCCGCTCTCCTTCGAGATATGGGAGCAGCACCAATCCATCTGCTCCCGGTGGTGCGGACAATGCCAGATCGGAGAGTCCTCGTTGATCGACACCAACGATGCGAGCCGCTGCCTCGAGGACACGGGCCGCGTTGAGGGTGCAAACAAGAGGCAGGAAGCGCCCCGTCGCGTCGGCGAAACCAGCAACGGTGCCGGAGCTGTCCGGTGTCAATACGTCGGAGCTGGCAAACGCTGTGCCCGAGGTACCGACGGACACGATGATGTCGCCTGCCGTATGTCCGACGACGAGCGCGGCGGCGGCATTGTCCCCGGCGCCAGCCCCGACGCGGAGGGAGTCTCGCTCGCCGGGACTCTCCGCCGGCTCAAGGACCCTCGGGACGGCGACAACGCGTCCGAGCGCTCGTTCCAGCAGCTCTAAGCGGTAGTCGCCGGTGATAGGCGACCAGTAGCCCGTTCCGCTCGCATCGCTGCGATCGGTGCAGAGCGATTCGATCGTCAGGCCATGGCGGTGCTGGGAGCTGAGCAACCGCCACGTGAGCCAGTCATGGGGAAGACAGATCGCGGCTGTGCGGCGAGCACTCTCCGGCTCGTTCTCGGCAAGCCACCGGAGCTTGGTAACGGTGAAGGCCGCTGCCGGCACGCTTCCGATGGCTTGCGCCCATGCCTCGGCGCCGAGTTCTTCGACGAGCTCTTTAGCCGCTGGCGCCGATCGAGTGTCATTCCACAAGAGCGCAGGACGAACGACCTTGCCGGCTTCGTCGAGGCAGATCATTCCGTGTTGCTGGGCGGCAATCGAAATGGCGGTGACATCGTCAAGGCCTCCGGCGGCCGCTAGAGCACTCTGAAGGGCGTCCCACCAACTCTCAGGATCAACTTCGGTCGAGTCCGGGTGCGGTGCCCAGCCTCGGCGAACGAGGTCGCCCGTGGCGGCGTCACGGAGCACGACTTTGCATGATTGGGTGGACGAGTCCACGCCGGCGACGAGTGTCACAACCGGACCGCCTGAACGCCGTGGCTAGGTCGTGCGCTGCTGGGCCGTCCGCCGCTGGGTGGTCACCGAGCGCCCAGAACGTGCTCGACGGCAAGCTGATCGAGATGGGCAAAGCCGTAGCCGTGAAGGGCCACTGTCTTGAGGTCGAACTCCTCGAAGGCGGACCGGTCAGCGAGCAGGCCGAGATAGGTCTCGGCCACTCCAAGTGTTGGGGCGGCGAGCTCGCCGACCTGACTCGCACGCAAGGCTTCCTGGACGGCGGGATCCGCTCGGAACGCTGCTGCCCGTTCCTTTAGCAACAGGTATGTCTGCATGTTGGAGGCGGCCGAAGCCCAGACGCCAGCCTCGTCCTCCGTTCTGAGCGGCTTGTAGTCAAAGTGCCGAGGGCCGTCGTAGGCACGGCCCCCTCCGGGGCCGCCGTTCTCCAGAAGGTCGACGAGGAAGAAGGCGCTCAGCAGATCCCCATGGCCGAACACGAGGTCCTGGTCGTACTTCGGACCGTGCTGACCGTTGAGGTCGATGTGGAAGAGCTTCCCGTGCCACAGCGTCTGGGCAATGCTGTGAACAAAGTTCATCCCGGCCATCTGCTCATGGCCGACCTCCGGATTCAGTCCCACCATCTCGGAATGCTCGAGGCTCGAAATGAATGCCAGGGCGCTGCCCACCGTCGGCAACAAGATGTCTCCGCGGGGTTCGTTCGGCTTCGGCTCGATCGCAAACCGAATGTCGTAACCCCGGTCGATGACGAACTCCGCGAGGAGGTCGAGGGCCTCTCGATAGCGATCCAGCGCCGACCGGACGTCCTTGCCGGCGTCGGTCTCAGAGCCTTCGCGTCCGCCCCAGAACACGTAGGTCTCGGCACCGAGCTCGGCAGCAAGATCGAGATTGCGCATGACCTTGCGCAGGGCGTAGCGGCGGACGCCTCGGTCATTGCTCGTGAAGGCTCCATCCTTGAAGACCGGATGGGTGAAGAGATTGGTCGTGACCATCGGCACCACAAGGCCGGTCGCCTGCAGAGCGTCGGTGAACCGCTTGACTCGGCGCTCGCGCTCAGACTCGGCTGAGCCGAACGGCACGAGGTCGTCGTCGTGGAACGCCACGCCGTAGGCGCCGAGCTCGGCGAGCCGAGTGACGGCTTCCACCGCATCGAGCGGGTCGCGGGTCGGATCGCCGAACGTGTCTCTGGCTTGCCAGCCGACAGTCCAGAGTCCAAAGGAGAAGCGATCATCGCGGGTCGGCGTCAGCACCGATGGCCTCCTTGGCTACTTCGTTGAAGCACTAAACTTAATCGCCTAGCGAGGCTGAAGTCAACCGATTCTGCACCCGAGGGCACAGGGCTCGAGTCCGAGAACACCTTTAGCTGTGAGGGCGTTGACAAGTGCGCCGTCCGGCAAGTAATAAGTAGAGCATCAGAATCATGAAAGTTATTTTCACTATATGAAATCTCCTGCCCCGAGTGGCACGACCGTGCGGTCGGTTGCGCGTGCTGCGCGTTGGTTGCTGTGGATTGCCGAGAACGAAGGCGCCACCGCCACCGAGGTGGCGCGAGCCTTCGAAGTTCCCGTGCCGACGGTTCACCACGTCCTGAGCACCCTCGCTCAGGAGGGATTGCTGGAAAAGGACGCTGCGCACCGTTACTACATGGGACCGAGGATCGGTGCCCTCTCTGCGGCGTTCGTGCGCGAGCAGGCCGTACCTATCCATTGGCAGCGCGCCCTTGCAGAACTCGCCGCTTCGACCGGTGAGACGGCTTACCTTGCTGCCTGGCGCGGAGGCGATATCAGGATTTTGGCGGGCGTCGAGGGCACTCGAGCCGTACGAGTCCCGGACGTTCAGATCGGGCTCTATGGTCATGCCCACGCTCGGGCGACGGGCAAGCTCCTCCTTGCTCTGGCGCCGCCGTCGCAGCGAGATGAGTACTTGGCGTTGCACCCTCCGTCTCGGCTGACCAGCAAGACGCTCACGACGCGACCGAGCCTCGATGCCGAGTTCGAGCGCATTCGGGAGATGAAGTTCGCCACGGACTGTGAGGAATTCGCCGACGGTCTGTCGTGCCTTTCCGTTCCGATTCTCCAGGGGGGCAGCGTTCTCGGAGCTTTCGCCGTCGCCGCTCCGTCGCAGCGCTTCAGTGCGGAACAGCAGAGCCTCCTGCGAAAGACACGGCGCGCCGCTACCGAAGCAGCCCTCCGGGGCGACACGAGCGCTAAATCGAGACTGCCACGAGGAGCATCGAAATGACAGCACATGCCGCTGGCCCTGGCCGGGACGCCGGAGAGCTCGGCCTTGGGTACTTCGAACAGATGCTTCGGATACGCGCCCTCGAGGACGAGGTGCAGCGAATGTTCACCCAGGGGCTTGTGCGGGGCACCACGCATCTCTGTCAGGGGCAGGAAGCAGTCGCCGTCGGAGTGTGCGCCGCACTGATGCAGGGCGACACGATGACGTGCACCTACCGCGGGCACGGAGCGGTGCTCGCCATGGGGGCCCAACCGGACGCCGTTTTCGGTGAGATCATGGGCAAGGCGAAAGGCCTCTGCGGAGGCAAGGGCGGCTCGATGCACCTCACCGACGTGAGCATCGGCGCCTACGGCTCCTTCGCCGTCGTCGGGGCGCACCTACCGATCGCTGTCGGCCTGGCGTTCGCCTCCCGTTACCTCGAAGACGACTTCGTCAGCGTCTGCTTCTTCGGCGATGGGACAACCAACATTGGCGCTTTCCACGAAGCGATGAATCTTGCATCCGTCTGGAAGACGCCCACGATCTTCGTCTGCGAGAACAATCTCTACGGCGAATATTCTCCATATCGGTCGACGACGCCGATCGAGCGTCTGGCCGACCGGGCGGCCTCGTATCGGATGCCCGGCGTCGTGGTCGACGGCAACGATGTCTTCGCGGTGCACGCGACGGCACAAGCAGCAGTCGAGCGGGCGAGAAGCGGACTCGGCCCAACGCTGATCGAGGCGCTGACATATCGCCAGGTCGGCCATTCCCGATCCGATCCCGCCAAGTACAGACCGGCGGGAGAGCTCGAGGAGTGGGTCGCCCGCGACCCGCTCGTGTTGCTGGAACGACAGTTACTCGAGTCAGGTCTGGACCCCAGTCGGCTACAACAGGTGCAGGACGCGGTCACCGGAGAGATCAGCGACGCCCTCGAGCGAGCCAAGTCGTGGCCCGAGCCCGATGTCGAAACCCGCTTTGACAACGTCCTCATATGACTAGTGTCACGTACCGGCAGGCAGTCGCCAGGGCTCTCGCCGACGAGATGGAGGCGGACGACAGCGTCCTTCTGTTCGGCGAGGACGTCGGGGCTGCCGGCGGCGTGTTCAAGGCCACCGAGGGCTTGCAGGAACGCTTCGGGCCCCGGCGTGTACTCGACACGCCCATCTCCGAGCAGGCGATCGTCGGTTGCGCCATAGGAGCCGCTGCGCGGGGACTCAAGCCCGTCATCGAGATCATGTTCGCCGACTTTGCCGGAGTGTGCTTCGACCAGATCGCCAACGAGCTCGCGAAGTATCGCTACATGACAAACGGCCAAGTGAGCGTAGGCGTGACGGTGCGGATGGCGAACGGAGCCGGTGGCGGCTTCGGAGCACAGCACTCGCAGTCGGTCGAGAACTGGTTTTTGAACATCCCCGGGCTGAAGATCGTCGCCCCCTCCACGCCGGCTGACGCCTACTCGCTGCTGCGCGAGGCGATCCGCGACCCAAACCCAGTGCTCTATCTGGAGCACAAGCACCTCTACAACATCACCGGTCCTCTCGAAGGCCATGACCCGGCGACGATCGGGCAAGCCAAGCTCGTCCGCGACGGCTCCGACCTCACGCTCGTTGCGAGTCAACTCATGCTTCACCGTGCGCTTGAAACCGCCGCCGTCCTTGCTGAGCAGGGGATCTCGGCCGAGGTCATCGACCCGCGAACCATGGTTCCGTTCGACCTCGAAACGGTGGCAAACAGCGTGGTGAAAACGAAACGACTCCTCTGCGTGCAGGAGTGCTCATTCGGTGGGAGTTGGGGCGCCACGATGATCGCCGCTCTCGTCGGATCGAGATTCGAGGATTTCGATGCGCCCCCTCTCATCGTCGGTGGCGACGAGACGCCGATTCCGTTCGCGGCGGATCTCGAAGCGGCGTGGCTCCCGAGCCCGGAGCGGATACTCGAAGCTGCCCGCCTGACCATGGCCTACTGACGGCGAACTCGAGATGGCCGAAGCGTTCCCCGTACTCATGCCGCGACTGTCGGACTCGATGGCCGAGGGCACGATCGTGCGGTGGCTGAAGCACGATGGCGAGCGCGTCTCCCGCGGAGAGTCCATCGTAGAGATCGACACCGACAAGACGACAATGGTCTTCGAGGCGGAGCACGACGGCACGATCCGTCTCCTCGGTGGAGAAGGCGAGACCTTCGAGGTCGGAATGCCCATTGCATCCATCGAAGCCTCCGCAACCGGCCAAGCCGCATCGCTCTCGATGGCCACAGGCGCCGATCTCGACCAGACGGAGGCGACCGAAGATGACAAGCGTCCGGAAGGGGCCGCCTCGTCAACGGCCGCTCCTCGAAACGACACACCCAATGTCTCGCCGGTTGCACGCCGCCTTGCCCTAGAGCTGGGTGTCGACCTCGCTGTAGTTGTCGGAACAGGTTCCGGCGGGCGAGTTCTGAGAGAGGATGTGGCGGCTGCGGCCGGAAGCGTAAGCGGCCGGCGGCCGACGAAGTCAAGTGCCGCAGCCGTTGGACCAGCCGCCACGGCGGAGCCCTCGTTCAACGAGAACAGGCGGGCACTCACGCGGCGTGAACGGATCGTGGGCCAGCGGATGACGCAGGCGGGCTCAGTGCCAACCTTCTACGTGGAAATCGACATCGTCATGACCCAGGCGCTCCGGCTCAGGGAACAACTCAGCACAATCGTGGTCCCTGTCCCTTCCCTGAACGACATCGTCGTCAAGGCAGCCGCCCTCGTGCTGCGCGAGCATCCACGTCTCAACGCCAGCCTTGACGGGGACGAGATGCTCCACCACGACACGATCGACATCTCTCTTGCGATCGCTGTGGGAGTCGACCTTTTCGTGCCCACCATCGAGAGCGTCGACGAACTCTCGCTGGCGGCGCTGGCGGCGAGGAGCCGCGACCTCGTGGAGCGATCGCGAGCAGGAACTCTCACGCTCGCAGACCTCAAACCAGGAACGTTCACTGTTTCCAATCTTGGGATGTTCGGCGTCACCCGCTTCACGCCGTTGTTAAATCCGCCGCAGGCGGCGATCTTGAGCGTGGGCGCTCTGCATCCCGGCTCTGCCAACTTGGGCGAAGCGCAGGAGACGATTCTTACGGTCGGCATGGTGTGCGACCATCGCATCGTCTATGGCGCTCACGCCGCCGCGTTCTTGCAGTCTTTGCGGGCACTGCTCGAAGAGCCGATTCCTCTGATGTCGTGACAAGCTCCCCCCGCGCCGAGGGCGCCGGCGTCTGCTGGAAAGGAAAACCGTGATAGCGGATGTCTTCCACTTCTCGTTCACCGTGAGCGACATCGACCGCTCGATCGACTGGTACACGCGCCTGCTAGGCCTCGAGCTCGTGCATCGCCAGCGGCAGGACAACGCCTATACCCAGACCCTGGTCGGCTTTCCCGGAGCGGTGCTCGAAGTGGCCCAACTCGTGGTTCCCGGCGTGCTACCGGCACGCTCGACGCACATGCTGGAACTGGTGGAGTACGTCACACCAAGAGGAGACCGGCGCGCCGACCTGCCCACCAACGACGTCGGCTGCGCCCACCTTGCGCTCATGGTGACCGATATCCACTCGCGGTATGCCCGCATGACCGAAGCGGGCGTCACCTTTCGGAACCCCCCCGTCAACATCACAGAAGGCGCCAATGCAGGGGGTTTCGCCTGCTATTTCCACGATCCCGACGGAATCACCCTCGAACTCCTCCAGCCATCTCTCGAGCGGATGGTGAGCCTCGGTCTGGCCTGACCAAAGGGGCGTCTCCGCAATGGGAGGTCGCTCGCACGGGCGTCAGGCCGCAAGCCCTCGACGAACTCGAACCGCCCGTCGGCGCGTGACGACTGCCAGAGGGAGGGCCGGCGACGCAGCCCGTCGCGCTATCCTGAAATCAGGTTTCAGTAACCGTCAGGTACTCCCTGGGTGACACGCCTAGGTCCGTGCAAGGAGACCGTTGGCGCAGCGCAGCAAGTACACTCCGAAGTCGCCATCCGCTTCCTTGAACGGCGGCGGCGATCGGCGCAACGCGCTCGCTCGCGTGACGATCCGCGACGTGGCCGAACAAGCAGGGGTGGGACTCGGCACCGCCTCCAACGTGCTGAACCGGCCAGACCGCGTGGCGCCTGAGACCCTTGCCAGAGTCCGCGAGGTGATCGAACGGCTCGGGTTCGTACGGAGCTCAGCCGCTCATCAGATGAGGGGTGGTCACAGCCGCTGCTTTGGGGCAGTTGTGCTCGATGCCTCGGACCCGTTCTCGACGGGTTCCATACGGGGCGTCGAGGACTCGGTTCACGAGCAGGGCTGCGCCGTGGTGGTGTGCTCCACCGACGGTTCCCATGATCGCGAGGCCCGCTACCTCCGCCTGCTCGAGGAGCAGCGAGTCCAAGGCATCGTGATCACGCCGGCAAGCCGCAGCATTCGCCATCTCCAGACGCTGCGAGATCGAGGTACGGCGGCCGTGCTGTTGGACAGGAAGAGCACTGACGGTGAATTTTGCTCTGTTTCGGTTGATCATGCGCGCGGCGGCGAGCTGGCCGGGAGGCACCTGTTCGACCTGGGCCACCGTCACATCGTCTTCATCAATGGACCGCTCCATCTATCGCAATGCTCGGAACGGCGCCGTGGGCTACGTCGGGCAGCCCGGCGAGCCGGCCTTGATGTCGACGACAGCATCAGCGAGTACACGATCGACCCGGTCACCGCCTTCGAGCAGGCTGAGGCAATCGTAGAAAAGTTCCTGGCTATTCCCGACAGGCCTACCGGCATCGTCAGCTTGAACGACCAGGTCGCTTTCACCGTCCTGCGGGTGTTGGCCCAACACCGCGTGCGGGTGCCCCGGGACGTGAGCGTCGTCGGATACGACGACGCCGATTTCGCGGCCATGCTCTCGCCGGCACTCACCTCGATCCGCCAACCGAAGTACGAACTCGGTCGGGCGGCCGCTCAGCTTCTCATCGACGAGACAGTCAACCCGGACCATCAGCACCGGGATATCCACTTCGAGCCCGAACTTGTGGCGCGTCAGTCCACGACCGCGCGGTCGCGATTGAAACGATACAGCCCCGTCGGCGATTGACCAGCTAAATTCTGGCATGTGGGGATGGACGGCTTTCGTGACGTCGGGGGCACGATCCTCGACAGCCACTGCCATGCCTGGCGGCGATGGCCCTACTCACCGCTCGTCCCGGACGAGGATTCCCGAGGAACGGTCGATCAGCTCCTGTTCGAGATGGACACGAACGGTGTCGAACAGGCAACCGTCCTATGCGCGTCGATCGAGAGCAATGCGGACAACCTCGACTACGTTGCCTTCGCCCGAGAGCGCCATCCCGATCGGCTACACGTCCTGGCTGATCTCGATTGCACGTGGCACACCACCTATCACCTGCCGGGCAGCGCCGACCGGTTGCGCGCTCTCGACGACCGCTACGAGCTTGCCGGCTTCGCCCATTACCTCGGTGACTGCAACGACGGATGGCTCCTGAGTGACGACGCAGACGCCTTGTTCGGACTTGCAGCCGAGCGCCGTTTCATGGTCAGCCTGGGAGCGGGTCCCGACTGGCATGCTGACCTTTCGGTGCTCGCTCGCCGGCACCCGAGCGTCCCGGTGCTTTGCCAGAGCCTTGCGGGCGTGCGAGCCGCTGAGGGCCCGGACTCCGCCGGCCTGCGGCAGGTGCTCGCCTCGGCAGCTATTTCGAACATCTACGTCAAGGTGGCGGGATTCCATTATTCGGCTGAGTTGAATTGGGACTATCCCTGGGCGGATGCAGTAGCCGTCCTTGCCCGCATCTTCGACGCCTATGGACCCGGTCGACTCTGCTGGGGTTCGGATTTCCCCGCCTCCAAGCGGTACTGCACATTTCGGCAGTCCCTGGAGGTTGTGCGCTCGCACTGTCAGTTCCTCACCGGAGATGATCTCGGTCTCGTTCTCGGCGACACCCTGCGCGGCATACTCACGACGGGGCAAGCGGCTGGCTGACTGGGTCGTCCGACCCGCCAGAAGACGACCGACTGGCAGGTGCCCGCGACGGCGGGCGGGGTGCGGACCCGTCTACGGGCTAGACGACTGCGCGCCGCGGGATCGTGGCGAGGTGCGCAGCCGGACAAGCTCGGGTGTGAGCTCGAACCACGGCTCGATACCTGCAAAGTGACGCAGACAGTCGTCAACCATGAGCGAGAAGAAGCGGCGGCGGCTCTCCTCGGTCACGCCGGCGACGTGCGGCGAGAGGAAGACGTTCGACATGTCGGCTACCGGCGAGTCGAGCGGCATAGGCTCGGGATCGAAGACGTCGAGACAGGCGACGACGTCGCCCCGCTCCAGCCGGGCAATGAGCGCCGGTGTGTCGACCACTTTGCCTCGAGACACATTCACGAAGACACTTCCCGGGCGAAGTAGGTCGAGCTCGGCCGCACCGAGCATCCCTTCGGTTGTGGGGGTGTGGGGCACGAGCACGAACACAACGTCGGCCGAGAGGACACTGTCGAGGGTGGCGAACCCAACGTCATACGCTTCGGCCAACTCCCTCGATACGAAGGGGTCGAACGCCCGGACATCTACCTCGAAGGGCCGCAGCAGATCGACAAGGCAGCGCGCCACATGGCCGAAGCCGATCATGCCGATGCGCTTGTGCCTGAGCTCAGCCCGGTCGAAGCCCGGCCCCGACCTCAGATTTGACAGAACGAAGCTCGGCTCGTGGTTAATGATCCGGCGAAAGAGAGCTCCGGCATTCCGCAACCCGACGAGCGCCAAGCCGAGCGCCCACTCTGCGGTGGGCCAGGACGAACCGTTTGACGTGTCGACGACGCGTACCCCCCGGCGTTGCGCGGCCGAAACGTCGAGCCTGAGGCCGAATCTGTCGCCCTCGAGCTCGCCCACAAGTGAGAGTGAAGGGGCTTGGTCGAGAACGTCAGAGCTGACGAGCGGCGCACCGTGGCAGACCACGAGCGCGTCGAGGGTGGCGGCGAACTCGGCCAGCTCGGCCTCGGCATCGGGGTCGCGAGCGGCGGCGACCAACAGATCGGAGACGCCACTGAACGCTCGGTAGGAGAAGTCCGCAACCGCCTGCAAGCGGGCAATGTCGGCTGGATCGATGTACACCCGACGTACGTCTTCGTTACAGGCGAGTCCGACCTGTTTGCGTCGGTCTTCACGAGGGTCGTGCGCGCTCATCGAATTGCCACGGAACCGTCCTCACGGAGAGGCAGGTGGGAGAACAGGTCTCTCGAGCCCGATGGATACTGAGCGAGCCCGGCAACATCCAGCTCGATACCGATCCCCACCCGTTCCGGTGCGACCAGGTAGCCGTCTCGCACTTCAATCACGTGGTCCACGATGTCGGTCCAACGAGCTTCAGTCTGCGGCACATGCTCCTGCAGTTCCCAGTTCGGAACACACATTCCGAGCTGGACATGTGCCGCCACCGCAACGGGTCCAGATGGCACGGCGTGAGGGAGGATGCCGGCGTGGAAGGACTCCGCCAGAGCGCAGATCTTCCTCACGTGCGTGATGCCGCCGGCGATGCCGACGTCGGGACGGACGTATGCGACTCCGGGCCGCTCCAGATACTCGGCGAACTCCCAGATCGTCGTGCTGCGTTCGCCTGCCGCCACCGGGACGTTCACTTTGGCGGCAAACGCGCGCAGGGCGGCGACGCTGTCGGGCGGAATCGGGTCCTCGACAAAGAGCGGGCGGAAACGGGCAATCTCGCCGCAGAGGAGCTCGGCGTCTGCGGCCGTCATATTGCGATGAAGTTCCACCCCGAGATCGATATGCCACCCCACGGTCTCCCGGATGGCGGCGAACCTGGTGACAAGGTCATCGATTCGGGCCGCCTGGCGCATCGCATGGTGCTCATTCTGGAAAAGCAAGATTTTTAGCGCCGTATAGCCCTCCTCCTCGACGCCGGCGCGGGCGCTCTCGACGACCTGCTCGAGCGAACCAGTGTCCACCACCCTCATCGCGCGCACAGCGTCGCGAGCCCGGCCGCCCAGAAGCTGCCAGACAGGCACCTCGAAATGCTTGCCCTTCAGATCCCAGAGCGCTTGGTCGAGGGCGCTGATAGCTCCCGTGACCGCCATGCCCCGAAAGCTGAGTGCCCGATACAGAGCCAGCCAGTGATGCTCGACATCAAGAGGGTCGCGGCCCGTCAGATAGGCCCCGAACGAGCGGACTATCTCGGCCACGGCCGTCGGCCAACCGAAATAGGTCGACTCGCCGATGCCGGAGGTTCCGTCGTCGGCAATTACTCGGACATAGCAGGCGTCGGCCGCAGGAAAGGCCTCCACAGAATCAATTCGCATGGTTGGGTTGCTCCTCCCGACCGAAGCCGCTTCGCTCTGTCCAGCAGTGGTTCCGTCAACCGCCGTTGGGAGGGTAAACGAATTCCGGCTGGATCCGGACACGAGGAGCCTCGATGAGCTCGATGATCACGCCGACGCCCGGCGGTTCGAAGTAGGCGAAGGCGCCGTCTCCTTCGGCTCCGAATCCTCTGGCACTTTGGAGCAGCCGAAAGCCGGCTGCCTGTGCCTCGGCAACCGCTGCAGCGTGATCCGTCACATACTTTCCGACGTGATGCAAGCCCTCGCCGTGAACGCCGAGGTGGTCGGCGAAGATACTTGGCCCGTCGAGCGGCTGGACGAGCTCGAACTGGAGCTCGCCCTGCCAGGCGAGTGCATGTCGGAGGGAGAACTCTACGTCTTCGCCGTGGTACCGCATGTCCTTGAGGATCGGCGGCTCGAGCCGGTAGCCGGTCCAGGGTCCGATCCCGAGCTGCTCTACCCATTGAGCCACGGCCTCGTCGAGATCGCGAACGACTACGGCGCACTGCTTGAACGGCACGGCAAGGAGGGCGGAAGCCTCCGCCGTCATGCCGGCGCCCCAATCGTTTTCGGCATGAGACCGATGACGGCGTCCACAGGATCCTGGGCCGTACTGACGGTTCCGTCGGCGACGTCGGCGATGCGGACGAGTCCCCCGCGCGTATCGGATTCGGCCACCGCCCAGGCTGCGGCGACGGACAACAGGCCGCCGAGTCCGTCGACCTCGGCTTGGCCGTGAGCCGAGACAGCACGGGCGAAGTCGTCGAGCTCGATGCCGACGGTGGCAGCGTCGGCGGCGGCGGCGGAGAGCTCGTATTCAGCTCCCACCGAGCCGAAGAGCAACGCCGCCAGCGGGTCCAGATTGAAGCCGCCGAGCTCTGCCCGCAGGTCCCCGCCGCTGAGAGTCCGGCCTGCAATCTCGACAACAACCGCTCCGCCGGAGCGATCTTGCGGAACCGACATCGACCCTCGACGGCCGTGCACGCTGCGCTGGTTCCACCGGCGACCGGATCCGGACGGCACGTAGGCAAGTTGAATGGGAACCCCAGACGTCGTCCGGTAGAGAGCCACGAGCGAATCCTCTCCGGTCGCGCGGATGAGGCCGGGCGAGACCTCCTCTATACCGGCGACCGGAGAAGAACTGCCCGCTGCGAGAACCCGCAACGGCTCGGCGACGAAGGCGGAGCCGGAGACGCTCTCGAGCTCGCCCAGGTAATACCGGAAGATATCGGTGTAGTGCACGCCCATGTCGAGCGCGATCGAACCTGACTCGCGAATGTGGCGCCATGGGCTGATCACGACGGCGTCGTCACCGCCGACGTGCGTCTCGATCATGAGGTGCACCTCGCCCAGCAGCCCCTGTTCGAGCACCGCGCGGGCCAGGCGGTTGGGCCCGTCACGCCGGTAGTTCTCGGCCGTCGCGAGCACCGTCCCGGAGTCAGCCGCCGCATCGACCATCTCCCGGCAAGCACGAACGGTGATGCCGAGCGGTTTCTCGCAGATGACGTGCAGGCCGGCCCTGAGCGCAGGAACCGCCACGACGTGGTGGGCGGAAGGATCCGTTACCACGTCGAGTGCCCGGACCGCCTGGCTCGCGATCAGCTCGGCGTGGTCGAAGAAGACGGCAGGGCGTCGTCCGAAGAACTCCCCCGCCAGGTCGGCGGCCTCGTCGGCGACGGAGCGGCGCGGATCACAGACAGCCAACACCTCAAACTCATAGGCGCCGACGTCGTGGAGCGCCTTGTAGGCAAGCAAATGCCTCCGACCCATACCCCCACAGCCGACGAGGCCTATCGAGAGACGGTCCACAGGCGTGCCTCCCCGCTCGTCCATTGAAACCTTTCAGCCCTTGCGCAGATTAGTACATGACCGCGCCCGCGGCGACGTTGATGTCTTGTCCGGTGAGGTTATTCGCGGCGGCCGAGCAGAGGAACAACACCGTCTCGACGACGTCAGCCTCGGTGACCGTTCGCTTGAAGGCGGTTCCTCCGGTCATCTCGGCACGAAGCTCGTCTGGCGTGAGCCCGCGCTGTTTGGACATGGAGGACAGGACCTCTCCGAGACGGTCACCTTCGACCAGCCAGGGAGATACAAGGTTCACGCTGATTCCGCTCGGACCTACCTCGTGCGCGAGCGTCCGCGTCAGGCCGACTACACCCATCTTTGCCGCCGCATAGGGCGTCCGGTTCGGCAACGGCTGTTTCCCCGTAACTGAGCCGATGTTGACGATCTTGGCGTGCTCGGCTCGGAGCAGGTAGGGCAAGGCTGCCTTGCAGGCGAGAAAGACCCCTGTCAGGTTGACAGCGATCGTCTCGTTCCAGTCCGCCAGGGTGACGTCGATCAAGGGGGCGGTCGGGCCCGCGATGCCGGCGTTGTTCACGAGGATCTCGAGAAGACCCACGCCTGCTGCCAGCGCCATCAACTCTTCGAGGTGAGCCATGTCGGTCACGTCCCCGACGCAATAGTCGGCCGAGCCACCCTCGGCGACGATCTCATTACGTACTGCCTCCAGCGTCTCGGCATGCCGGCCGTTGAGTACGACATGCGCTCCGTTGCGAGCTAGTCCCTTTGCGATGGCAGTCCCGATCCCCCGGCCCGCGCCGGTAACCACCGCCGAAGAGCCGGCGAACCCCCTGCTCAACCCGTTAGACAACGTCTGTCTCCTCGCTGCACGCTCCTTGCCTGTGGCCGAGATCGCCTCGCGCACCGTCGCGGACAGAGTCCAAGCAGCCGTCCGCCGTGATCCCGCTGGCGGTCCGTCGGGGACCGTTCACGAGTTGGCTGCCGAGGGCGCCGCGCTGCGGCACTGGAAGAGGCGCAACCGCACGAGGTCGACGATCTCGATGAAAGACAGCGGGATGTCACTCACTCCACCCCCGAACCCGTAAGGCCCCTGACAAAACTGGGCTGTACGGCGATGAACACGAGAATCATGGGCAAGGTCACGATCACGACGGATGCGAAGATGACATTCTGCGGGGTGATCTCCCCTTGGCCCGTGGTGCCGGCGCTCGCAAGCGTCTGGGTGAGCACTTGCAGCGATCCTCCCTCTGCGGCCACCAGCGGCCATAAGTACATGTTCCAGGCCGTCAGTACCGAAATCGCCAGATACGCCGCTGTGGCCGGCTTTGCGAGCGGTATCACGAGGCGCCGGAGGATGATCCACCAATTGGCTCCATCGATGCGGGCCGCGTCGAACAGCTCTTCGGGAATCTGACTGATGTATTGGCGGAACAGCAGGGTGCCGAAACCTGTCTGGGCGGCGATTGGGAGAATCAGACCGGGATAGGTGTTGATCAGGTGCAGCTTGTAGGTGACGATGAAGGTCGGGATCAGAGTGGTGATTATCGGAATAAACAACGAAATCGCCAACAGGATCGTGATCACGTTTCGCGACCTGAACCGCATCTTTGCGACGACGAGCCCGCCGCTGACGCAAAGCATCCACTGGAGTCCGACGGCGCCGACGGTGAAAATGACTGAGTTGACAAAGCTGCGTAGCTGGATTACCTGGGTCATGCCCGAAAAGGCGTCTACGTAGTTCCCGAAGTGGAGCGAGCTCGGAATCACCTGGGGCGGTTGGATCGACAGCTGGGTATCGGACATCAGCGAGCCCGCCAGCATGTAGAGGAGCGGCGCCGAGAGCAGCAGCCCAACCACCACGGCGAATACGATCCGGGTGGAGCGTCGGGTTCTCGCGAAAGGAATCATCGCCTAACCAGTCTCGAAAGGAGGCGGAGGATCACAAGGATGCCGCCGAGTATCGAGATTTGGAGAACTGACAGTGCCGCCGCGTAGCCGAACAAACCGTACGCGAAGGCGTTTTCGTAGATGTAGTAGATCAGGGTCTGCGTCGCGTACAGCGGGTCGCCCTTGGTAAGGATATTCACGAGGTCGAACGAGCCGTTCGTAAAAGCGAGCAAGGCGACGATCGCCACAAGCAGCGTCATATAGCGCACGCCGGGCCAGATGATGTAGCGCAACCGTCGGACCGGCCCAGCGCCGTCGAGCGTGGCAGCCTCGATCACCGAAGCCGGGATGCGCTGCAGAGCGGCGAGGTACAGGACGGTCGCCGTGGGTAGGCTGAGCCACACGGTGATGATGTCCAGGGCCGGCAACGACCAGGTCGTGCTCGCGAGCCAGTTGGGCGGCGTGACCCCGAATTGGGAGATCACATAGTCGATGACGCCGAAGCCGGGACCGTCCAGGAAGAGGTACCGCCAGACGACAGCGGACGCCGCGAATGACATGGCAGCAGGAATGAGGTAGAGCGACCGAACCGCGCTTACGAAGCGGAAGCGGAAATTGATCAACATCGCCAGCCCCAGCGAGATGAAGACCGTCGGCACGACACCGAGGACGATGAACTTCAGAGTCGTCTCGACGGACCGCCATACGAGAGGGTCGGCGAACATAGTGCGGTAGTTCGCGAGCCCCACCCATTTAGGCCATCCGTTGGTGATGTCCCAGGTCGTGAAGCTGAGATAGAGACCGCCAACCACGGGCACGACGATGAAGACCGTGAACAGCAGCAGATTGGGGCCCATCATCAACGCAGCTGCGAGACCGTCGCGACGGGCAGTGCGACGGCCGGCGGCCACAGGTGAGGATCTGACCTGAGCGAGTGAGGGATTAGACATTCGAGTCACCTCGCTTGAACTTCGACTCTCTGGTCCACAAGACGATCACCTCCAAACGCGACGTGACGAGAACGGTCGACTCAACTTCGAGCCGACCGTTCTCGTCTCAGCTAGTTAGCGGACGCCGCTACCTGTTACTTATTCGCCTTGTAGGCGGCGTTCATCTCTGCTTGAAGTTTGCCAAACGCTGTGGAGATGCTCTGATGTCCGGTGGTCGCAGCCGTGACCGCATTCGGGATGTCGGTGTTCGACAACGTGAACACGGTGCCAGGGGTCTGCGGTGCGATCGTCGCCGTGTCGGCTGCGATCACGTACGCCTCGCTGTTCGCGGGACCACCCTTGAGGTGCCGCCAGAGGGCGTTCGGTCCATTCAGCGAAGCTACCGCAGGCACGACCCCGAACGTCTTCTCGGCAACGGCTTGGCCCTTGGCGGAGAACAGGTAGTGCAGGAACGCCAGGGCGATCGGGTTGTTGACTGCGTTCGGGGCGAGGCACCAACCCAGGCTTCCTCCACCTGTCGGGATGACCTGGCTGCCGTTGCTCGCCCTGATCGAGGGCATAGGCACGACGTTGTACTTGAACTTCGAGCCGATCGATTGCTGCAGGCCTGGCAGGTTGCCACGCACTTCAATCGACATCGCTGCCTCACCCGACTCGAAGAAAGGTTCGCAGCCCGATGAGCCGTTGGCGGCCTGCTGCTGGGCTTCCGGCACACCATCGCCGTTTAGCATGGGCTCAATCATGAGCGCCCACGCTTCCAGTGCGGCGTGAGTATCCAAGGTTGCCCGCTTCTCGGTGAAGGCGGTCACACCGTATGCCTTGAGCACCGGGTTGTACTCGGCCTGCCAGTCAGGACGCTCACAGATGCCGTATTGGGTTTGAGAGGCGCCGGAGCCGATCCGTAGGCGAGCGGCGTCCTGGAGCATCTCGTTCCAAGTCCAACCGTCCTTGGGGAAGGCAACATGGGCGGCCTTGAACTCGTTCTCGTTGTACATGATGACGGTGGCGTCGGCTTCATTGGCGAGCGCATACGCGTGACCCACGCCGACTGGCGCACCCGGCGGTGGGATGTACGACGCCTCGAAGGTCTTGAGCCAGTAGCTCAGGGGATACGGCTTGCCGGCTGCCAGATCTGGCGAAAGGTTGGCGACGAGGTGCTTCACCTCGAGAGTCGGCGTCAGCACATCATACGTCTCGTCAATCATGGGCTCGTTGCCGGCGAGCTTTTCGGTCTGCAGCAGCGGGACGTAGGTGTCCGGCGTGTTCACGACGTTGGCGGCGTGAATATGCACGTGCGGATACAGCTTCTCGAAGGCGGCGATAACCGGCTGCATGACTGGGGTTGTGAACGTGAAGACGTTCATCGTGAGGTTGCCGCTGAGCTGCGGGGTCTTCGGGATGCTGGCCGACGCAACGGTCGCTCCACCGACGCCGGTCAAGGCAACGACAAAAGCGCCCGCGCCTACTGCGATGGCTACCCTTCTGCCGAGGCCGACTGAGCCTGCGGTCCTCCTCTTGTTATGCTTGGTATGCGACGGACCGCGATCTCCGCGGGGGACGTTAGGAACTCTCATTTGGGCTTCCTTTCCCAACATAAGTCGGTCCGGACGCGTGACATCGCGCCACGGCTTCGGTGAACACACTGCGGTGTCCCTGCCCCTCGAGCCACCGAGGACAGGGTGCACGCCCCCCTTTCGCATCGCGAGGCTCACGCGGTTGCATCTTCCTTATTCCTGCGATCCCCTCCCGATCTCACACCCGTCACCGCTTCCACGGTCGACACTGGCCTTGCCTTCGCTACGCCGATAGACAGCGAGCCCCAGGGTGTTGCAACGTTTCACTCTGAAACTCGTTGTAATGTTTCAACGCGCTGCGACTGGACACTTAACACCACTGGCGACACGACTGTCAAGAGGCACGCCGCGGCGTCGAAGGCGCACGGCAAGCGCCGGTATCAGGGCGTCGCGTGACTGGCCGATGAGCGAGCGGGACCGAGCACGAACGGGGGAATCAGTGGAATCAGCGAGCTTCGGCACGTGCAAGACGACGCGCGCCTCCGCGCTGCCGAGCGTCTCCAGCCGGCCGGGGCCGCTCCCTGGCCATCATCGATTCGGACGGCGGGAAGGTGCCGCCGACATCGTCAGCCACTCGCGGCTACCGTCTCGGCGTGTGACGAAGGTCGGGGGGATATGAAGATCGCGGCGGTCGAGATTCTCGCGGTCGGCTTCGAGCTGACCGGACAGCAGACATTCGTTCGTCTCACGACAGAGAACGGGATCACCGGGCTCGGCCAGTCCGGCGCCTGGGGTTACCCGAAGGGAGTGGCGAGTCTGCTCGAGGAGCTGACGCCGCTCCTTGTCGGCGCCGATCCGTTTCGGATCGAGCACCTGTGGCACCTGGCATATCGGGCGCGTCCGTTCCGGGGCAATCTTCTCTCGGCAGCTGTCTCCGCCATCGACCTTGCCCTCTGGGACATAAAAGGGAAGGCCTTGGAGATTCCTGTGTGGGAGCTGCTCGGCGGCCGGAGCCGGGACCGCGTCAGGCTCCACGTTCTCGTGGGAGGCGGTACTCCCGACGAGATCGTCTCGTCTGTGAACTGGGCGGTCGAGGAGGGGTTCACGGCCGTCAAGTTCGATCCCCTCGCTCGCGGATTTGAAGACCTTCCGGTCGGGCGGCTCGTGAGCTCCGTCTGCGCCATGGCTGCGGCGGCGCGAGAGGCCGGAGGCGACGAGGTCGATCTGATTTTTGAGCTTCACCGCAAGCTCCACCCAGCCACGGCCATGGGGGTTTGCAACGCGTTAGCGCAGTTCAACCCGCTCTTCATCGAAGACCCAATTCAGATCGACTCGATCCAGATTCAGGGCGAGATCGGCAAACGGATCGCGGCCCCACTCGGGATCGGCGAGCGCCTCGGCTCGATTTGGGAATTCACCGAGTTGCTTTCGCACGAGGTGCCCATCGTCGTACGACCCGATGTTGGACTGGCGGGCGGCCTGTCCGGCTGCCGAAAGATCGCGGCCATCGCCGAGGGCCGGCACTGCGGGGTGGCGCCTCACAGCTTTCTCGGGCCTGGTCTCACCGCTCCGACGTTGCAGCTGTGCACAACGATCTCAAACCTCGTAACGATGGAGTACCTACCAGCCGACGAGGACGCTTCAACCTCCTCGGCGGCATTTGTGACGACGGTTCGTCGCAACGGCGGCTACTGCGAGGTGCCCGAGGCGCCAGGTCTGGGCGTGAGCCTGGTGGACAACTACGCCATGGTGGCGCCAGTGGTCGAACGTTCATTGTCCGCTGAGGGACAGCTGCGGGCCGATGGCTCTGTCAGAGCGGCTAACTGAGCGTGGCCAGCGTCGCTGCGTCCTCTGGCACAAGGCCGGCGGGCAGTCCCCGACAGGTGGCCGCCAGGGGATGGCAGGCGAGCGGCGTCACCGCCACGTCCATGTACGGCCAGAGTGGAAGGCTGACAAGTGCCCCGTGTAGGGCCGTCGCGTCAGGTGCCGTCCAGATCCCGCAATTCGCGAGGCGACCCGGAATTCGCCAGATTGCCCTGAGAATGCCACTCTCCGCCAAGGCTTTCCCTCGGGCGAGTTCCGCCTCCACCAGCCCGGTGCGTCGCTCGTCGGAAAGATCGGGCGGAAGGCGGACGTCTATTTCGACAAGGAAGTCCATGATCCCTGAAGTTAGCTGATGCGATGGACACAAGTCGCGGGCGCTCGGTAGAGCTCACCCGATACGACGCTTTCGCCAGCTACTGGCACACGACCTAAGGACAGGAGGCGTCATGGCAACTGTAACCTTCGAGGGCGCTACCCGGATATACCCGAAAACGGACCGACCTGCAGTCGACCGACTCAACCTTGAAGTTGGCGACGGCGAGTTCCTCGTACTCGTTGGACCCTCGGGTTGCGGCAAGACGACGAGCCTCCGTATGTTGGCTGGTCTTGAAGAAGTCGATGAGGGCACGATCAGAATCGACGGCCAGGACATCATCAAGAGGGCACCGCGCGATCGTGACATCGCAATGGTGTTTCAGAACTATGCGCTCTATCCGCACATGAACGTCGCAGATAACATGGCTTTTGCGCTGAAAATCGCGAGGGTTCCCAAAGCCGAGACCGCCGCCCGCGTCCGCGAGGCAGCCAAGATCCTGGACCTCGAGGAGTACCTTGGGCGTAAGCCGGCTCAGCTGTCCGGCGGTCAACGCCAGCGCGTAGCGATGGGCCGCGCCATCGTTCGCCAGCCGCGAGTGTTCCTCATGGACGAACCCTTGTCGAACCTCGACGCAAAACTGAGAGTCTCGACAAGAAGCCAGATCGCCGCCCTACAGCGGCGGCTCGGCGTGACAACTCTGTACGTCACTCATGATCAGGTCGAAGCGATGACGATGGGCGACCGGGTCGCCGTCCTGAAAGATGGGGTTCTCCAGCAGTGCGACAGGCCTCGGACATTGTACGAAGCGCCCGTGAACGCCTTTGTCGCGGGATTCATCGGATCGCCTGCGATGAACCTGATCGACGGGAAGATCGAAGATGCGGGCGTCTCGGTCGGCTCGGCCGTGTTTCCGATTCCTCTGGCACTCAGACAACGCGCAGCCCGCGGCGCGAGTGATGTCGTAACCGTCGGCCTTCGTCCCGAGTCTCTGGACATCGTGCCCGCTGGCGAGGGTTTCCCGGCCGTCGTGAGCGTCGTGGAGGAACTCGGTCCCGAGGCGTACGTGTACGCCCAAATGGCAGACGGATTCGACAACTCCGTCACTGCAGCGAGCGACATAATCGTGCGGGTGGATCCCAAGAAGGCGCCGGCAAACGGCGACCTCATCCACCTTCGAGCCAAGGAGGGATCCCTACTCCTTTTCAACGTCGAGTCTGGGGAGCGAATCACTGAGAACCCATAAGTCGACCATCGCTGATGCAACGGGAAACCATTGGCCTCAAGATTGTTATGCAAGATGCTTGTCACCTTCTTGCTTTCGCTCATAGGCAGCGACGCAAGTACTGAGTCGCGTCACGACCTGGAGATCAGCCGAAGCTTCCAGATAGGAACAGTGGGGACGAACATCGTCGGTCGCGGCGATGTGGGAGGCGCTACAGCGCGGCCTACCGAATTCGAACCAATCCAACCACTACAGGAGCGCTGATGTTGATCTGTCTCATGATCGAGGGCCAAGAGGGTGTCCAATGGGAGGAATGGCTCGCACTCGCGCTCGCCGCTGAAGCCGCTGGACTCGATGGTCTCTTCCGCTCCGATCATTACCGCTCGTTTCACCGAGGGGAGCCGGCCGGTTCGCTTGATGCCTGGACGACGCTCGCGGCGCTTGCCGCACGGACGGAGCGGATTCGTCTGGGAACGCTCGTGTCTCCGGTCACGTTTCGCCACGCCTCACTACTTTCGAAGTCAGTCGTCACTGTCGATCACATCTCCGGGGGCAGGGTTGAGCTCGGCATCGGCACCGGATGGTTCCAACCCGAGCACGATGCTTACCGATTCCCGTTTGGCACCCTTGGCGAACGGTTGGATGAGCTCGAGCGGCAACTGGCCGAGATCCATCGTCAATGGATGGACGCCGATGATGTCTGGCCCAAGCCTCTCCAGCACCCGAGGCCGCCGATCATCGTCGGCGGCGCCGCGAAACCGCGCTCGGTACAAGCCGCCATCCGCTTCGCGGACGAGTACAACACCGTGGTTCCGACGGTCGAAGAAGCGCGTGACCGCTGCCGCCTTGTCCAACAGGCCGCACGGACTGCCGGCAGGGAGGCCCTGAGGTTCTCAATGATGACCACCTGCGTGTTGGGTCGAGACGATGCCGAGGTCCGAGAACGTGTACGCGCTTGGCACGCTTCCACCAGAATGGGCGGATCACCTCAGCTCGTCGGAACCGTCCAACAAGTAGCAGACGCCCTTCGACAGTATGAGGCAGTCGGTGTCGAGCGGGCCATGCTGCAGCAGCTTGTTCACGAGGACATCGCAATGGTGTCGCTCCTCGGTGAGCTGGCGGAAGCTGTGGCGACTTGACCGAAGTGAGCTTCCTGACCTTGCCACGGCAAGCCACGTGCCGACTACCCGGCCGGGCTAGGCGTGGGAGGCGTCGGTTGCCGTGAAGGCGATCGACGAGAGCTTCTGCCTGCGGAGCCGCGCCCGGACGCTTAACCAGGGCGAACGCGCGCTGAGCGACGGGCCTGCAAAGCCCTCTACCCCAGTTCGATTCTGGGCGCCGCCTCCAGCTTTCAGTCGTCGCCAGCCGGATGCTCAAGGAGCGCAATCGTCGCCGGTCACGACAGTTCGACTAGGTCGAAGTGTCGTCCACCGTGTCTGAGTGGGCCGACGTCGGCGCTGCATCCCGTGTCTGCACGGGCACGAACTCGCCTGCTGCTGCGGCCAGGAGCACCCAGGCCACGAACAACGCCCCGGCCTCCAGCATCGGTGCTGCGCGGAGGGGTGAGGCGGACGCCGCCTGGATGAATTCGAATACTGACGCAAACGCGAGGAACAAAAAGGCCACTCGTGCCAGCCGAGCAGCGCTCGCGACATGCCGGCTCATCCCACCCGTCCTCTCACTTCCCAAGGTGCTAATCGCATATGTGAATGAGCTTCTATGGTTCCGCCTGCCGCTCGCGAATCCTGAAAATAGGCCAGCTCACATTCGCCTTGCTGGTCATTTGGCGGGTTTCTCCTCGTTCGACGGGACGCCTAGCGAGATACGTCCGACGGAAGTGCCAGCGCCCGACCTGTCGTTCCGCGTGCCCGACCAGTCGGCATTCGGTGCGGCAACCTGTTCGCACTACCTACGTGCGCGTCAACGCGCTGAGTCAGCTCTTGATCTCGACCTGGAACCACGTCGCACCCCCGTCGTTCGACTCGAAGAGGTGCGTCGGGCCTGAGGCGGTGACGACCAGCAGCGCATAGGCGCGGACCGGGTCGCTGAACCCCGCCCAGAGGACCCTCGCCGAGCTGGACAGGACGGCTGAGTAGCTCTTGCCTCCGTTTGTCGTTCGGGCCAGCGCGGCCGGCAGTTCAAACTGAGGTCCTGGCCAGACGAGCGCCACCGAGGACGAAGCAGCGGCGAGTCCCACGCTGTTTGGGAGTCCCGCTTCCGTCGGTTCGGCGACGCGCCAGGTCGTACCGCCGTTGGTCGAGAGCAGTACGGTCGCCTCCGTTCCTGTGGGGCAGGCGGCCCAGATGGTCAGACTCCCTTCGGCGGCGGCGGTCACCCTGCCGCCGAGCCCAGCGGTGCAGGGCTCGACCCGCTTGGTGAAGGTTGCCCCCTTGTCGGCGGAGTACAGAAGGACGTATGGCCGCGTGTTCGCGTTCGCGCTCAGCACGTACAGGCTCGGACCGCTCACAGTGAAGGTCGCTATGGAGCCGAGTGAAGCGGGCGTCGACACCTTCTGCCATTCACGCGATCCGACCGGCGAACGCAGGAGATCCATCGGATCGCAGCTCGCTGTGGCGCAGGCGAGCCCATAGGCCTCACCGTCGGCCGCCTCGAGTTCGGTCACCGGTCCCGGTGTGGGAACCCTCAGCCAGCTTGCTCCGCCGTTTGTCGTTTCCCACAGCTCCGGGTCGAAGGCGTATCCGTCGAGAGCGTTCGCGAAACGCAACTGCGTCACCTCAGTCGCGCTCACCGGCGGGCTCGGAATGCCGACGAAGCTGGAACCACCATCGGTCGTGCGAACGATTGCGCCACAGGTCCCAGAACCGGTCAAGCATCGAGCGGTCCCGAGCATCCACCACTCGTCGAGGCTCACCGCCGTGAACGAGGTCGGCTGGAAGTCTGCGGGGATCACTCCCCCCGGCGGGACGGGCAACGTTGTCGTCGTCGAGGTCGTGGAGGTCGTGGAGGTCATCGAGGTCGTGGACGTCGTGGACGTCGCGGACGTCGTGGAGGTCGTGGAGGTCGTGGAGGTCGTGGAGCTAGTGCACGTTCCGCCGACCACGGCGAGGGCCGCCACCGCGACCCCGATCAGCGCGCGGGCGCGACCGCCACGCTTTGGTCACGTGCATAAGGGACATATCGCCCCTCCTTCTTGTTGCACCGTCGGAGTACGGCGGCCGTCCACACTCCGCTAAGGCCGAAAGTCCCTTTCGGTCCCCACCTCACGCGACGGAGCGTCTCGCGCACTTGCTCGGCTCGCCTTCGCGGGACTAGCGCCTCACCCCAGAGGGGGATCCCGCTTTATGCCCGCCTGGCGGATGCCTGCCGGCGACGCCGTGTTCGGACCGGCAAAAGGGTCGGGACCTACTGCTCCCTCAGTGCTACTGCCGCGTAACGGGCCGAACATGGCCCGTCCAGCGGTACCCGTCCCAGTAACGCTCTGCACCAAGCCCCTCAGGATCTGGCCACCAGCCCGGCGGAGCGGGTGACTGCGGTCCGAAACCGCCCGGCCACCCCGGAACCACCGGACCTGTCGGGCTGGCTAGACCTGCCGATCGCTCCACCCCCACGAGCTTCGGCCTGATGGCAAACCAATAGATGAGGGCACAAGGCATGGCTACGAGGATCGACAAGATGAGCCAGAGGACCTTGTCCTGCCCGGACATTTGCCATTGCCAGTCCGGTCGCTTGGCTATGTCGACTACGGCCATGATGAGGAATACGAAGCCGACAATCCCCAGCGCGACGAACGCGAGCCACAGCACCAAGAGTCCCACGAAGAAGCCGGAGGGTGGAGCCGGATTTGAGGCGATCGCTGCGCTGACGCTCGCGGGCACTGCCGTTACGGTAGCGCACCCTCAGCCTCACTTTGGCAGCTGTACAGGAGGCACCATCAGACGCGCCCGCAAGTTCAAGGCGATCGCGACCTGCAGAGCACGGTGGAGACTCGGTGCTGAAGGCCGTGGTGACTCTGGTTTGCCGAACGTGTGTTCGAGAAGTCAACGTATTTCGTGATCAATCCTCCAGGGAAACTCAGTGATCCCTCGAACCCGCCAACCATTTGAGATGCACTGCATACGAATGCCGGTTGCCAGATGTCCCGTCGTCCAAAGCTTCGGGGCGACCGCCTCGCCCTAGCGTTGGCGCCACGCCGCGAAACAGCGCTCAGCGAAGACCGTAGGAGGACCAATGTCTGAAGAGACCATCCCTGTCCCCTTGGAGACCGAGCTCGACGCGTTCTTCGGCCAGTACACGGCGGCGGAGCGGTCGCGCGGCTTGGTCTACGGGCTCACGACGCCAGAGGGCGGCCTCTCCCACTGTGCCGGGTTCGGCGTCGTCAACGACGATGGGCTGGTGCCGGACGCCGACACGGTCTTCCCGATCGCGTCCATGTCCAAGAGCTTCGTTGCCTGCGCCGCCTTGGTGGCCCGCGACCAGGGCTTCCTGTCGCTCAGTGATCCGATCACCGCGTACCTGCCCGAGTTCGTCGTCAGCGGAGATGTCAACGGGGCAGAGGGGCCGCCCACCGTCGGGATGCTGTTCAGCATGTGCGGCGGCCTGACGGAGGACAACTCCTGGGTCGATCCGTTCATCGACCTCCCGACCGAGACACTTCTTGCGCAAATCCGAAAGGGCGTGCATCTCAGCCGCTACCCGGGTGCGGAGTTCGAGTACTCCAATCTCGGGTTCGCCCTGGCGGGCTTGGCGGTCAGCCGCTCCGTGGGTCGCCCTCTCGAGGACTTCGTCCGGGACACTTTGTTTGTGCCCCTCGGACTCACGTCCACGTACTTCGACAGTGCCGTGCCAAGCGACGTCCCGCGCGCGGTCGGGTACTCCCTGGACTCGAGCGGCGCGTGGGTGCCGTTTCCGCCGAAGGCGTCGGACGCCTTCGCAGCCGCTGGAGGCATCATGAGCAACGTCCGAGACCTGGCCACGTGGATCTCGTGGCTCGGCTCGGCCTTCCGGCCGCCGCGCGGCGATGGCACGGAGATTCTGAGCCGGGCATCTCGCCGCGAGCTCCAGCGGATACACATCGAAGCACCGCCGGCGCTCGCCGTCGGGCCGAGTGGCGCCATCCAGGTGACGATGAGCGGGTACGCGCTCGGGCTGCGGGTGACCACCGACCTCCATCGCGGCACGTTCATCTCGCATGCGGGAGGCCTGCCCGGCTTCAAGCTGTTCATGACGTGGCACCCGGCGTCGGGTTATGGTGCGATCGTCCTCACCAACAGCCACCGCGGGGATCCGATCGCCCTCTGCAGCGAGGCGCTCGGTCGCGTCCTTTCCCGGTACCAAGTACCGGCATCGACGGTGACGCTCTGGCCGGAGACGGTGGCGCTGCAGGCACAGGTCGAGGGGCTGATCCGACACTGGGACGACGATCTGGCGTCCCGGACCCTCGCCGAGAACGTCGACTTCGACCATCCGCTGGAAGAACGCCGCGCCGAGATCGATCGACTCGTCGCGGAGGTCGGACCCCTCCTCGAGGCGCCGCCCCGCCCTGAGGTCGTCTCGGCGGTCACGCCGGCCGACGTGACCTGGTCCATCCCGGGTCGAAACGGCGAGCTTCTCTGCATGATCCACCTGACGCCGGTCGAGCCGGCGCAGGTCCAAGAGCTCGTGGTGAAGGCATACCCGGCCAGCTGCCCCCGAGCGGCAATACCTGTGGACATCTCGCCTCGGCGGGCCCAGCTGGGCGAGGCGTTCATCACGCCGACCACCAACGTGCGGGTCCACGTTCCGTCGCCGGAGCCTTCCGCCGGCGGGGCTGCCACTGATGCAGGTGGGGGCTGATCGAGATCCCGTCACTCTCTGCCGCGCCCGGGGTGCTTGGTGATGTGGTGATCGCCTCGACGACGAAGTAGGACCGCCTCGCGTCGACTCGGCGGGTCTCTGTCGCGTCGATCGCGGCATGGCCCACCTGACAGGGACCGGTACCGTCAGCCTCCGTCGCGGTGGTCATGCTCTTAGGTCGAGCCGCTTTTCCCAGGTCAAGATGGTGTCGTCCACCTCTATCGGCCCGGTGCGGATCAAGATCGTTCCCTGCACGCGTTTTGGAGCCACCCCGACATCGAGGTACCCAGAGCGACGGTACAAGGCCTGCGCTCCGTAGTTGTCCGTACTCACCGTGAGGCGTAGGCGACCGAAGCCCCGAGTCCGCGCTTCCTCCTCGGCCACCGCCGTGAGCGCCGACGCCACGCCACGTCGTCGGTGCTCCCGTCGCACGGAAACATCCTGCAGCTCTGGGGGATCGGTCAGGGCCAAGTGTGCATGTCCGAGCGGCTCGTCATGCTCCCACGCCACGATATAAAAGCCGTCCCCCTGGTGAAGGCGGGCAAGGCCCAGAACGGCCGCCACACGCTCGAGCTCGTTCGCCACGAGCGGGCGGACAACGAAGGGCTCGGTCTCAGATGAAATGGGCAATCCGACGCTCGCCTCCTCGGAGGGTGGAACATCGCGGGTGCATGGCTGCGTCGCAGAGTCAATGCCGAACACTATTCGCGGCGCGACCCGGCCCGGCATTAGGAGAGACTCGGGCCCGAGGCGACGATGGAGGATCGTGATGAAGGCGATCGTGCAGGACGTCTACGGATCAGCCGACACCTTGCGGGTCGAGGACAACGAGATGCCGGTGATCGGCGACGCCGGGTCCTGGTGCGGGTACATGCGGCCGGTGTCGACCCCGGGGTATGGCATCTCATGACCGGTCGTCCCTAACTCGTACGCCTCATGAGAATGGGTGTCCGCCGCCCGAAGGTACGGGTGCGAGGCCGTGACCTCTCCGGTGTCGTCGAAGATGCCGACCGGGCGACGAGGTCTACGGCGTGAGCGGCGTCGGCTCCTTCGCCGAGTATGCGCGTTCGCGCACGAGCGATCTGCCGCACGGCACCCTGGCGATCGTCGGCGGCGAAGGAGGCAACCGCTGGCTCGGTTGCTTCGACCGCCAGATTCTGCGGGCGCCCCTTCGGTCGATCTTCTCGGACCAGCGACTGCGTCCCGTGATCGCGAAGGAGCGCGCCGAAGGCCCGAAGTACCTGAACACGCTGATCGAGGAAGGGAAAGTCACACCAGTCATCGACCGAACCTTCCCACTGCGCGAGGCACCCCGAGGCAATCCGGTATCTGGCGCAAGGTCACCCCGGCGGCAAGGTCGTCGTCACGCTTTGACGACCGTCGACTTGAGGCATGGAAGCCAGGGCAGATCAGCTAGACATGTCGTAGCAACTCTGCAGATGTGCCTGACGAGCTGTGAAACAGTGGTGACTCTGGATACGCCTTCGCCTGTAGCACTCGATGACACCGACCTGGCTGAAGCCCTGGCCGCCAACTGGAAGTCGGCCGTCGATGAGATTCGGTACCTCCCGAAGGGTGCGGGCAGTTACCACTGGATCGCCGACATCAGCGCAAGGCCGCAGTTGTTCATCACCGTCGATGACCTCGACACCAAGCCATGGATTGGAGAAACCCGCGACTCGACCTTCGAGGGCCTGCGAGACGCCTATGAAGCCGCCCGCGTCCTCCACGACGAGGGGGGATTCGCTTTTGTCGTGGCACCCCTCCGGTGCACAAACGGCTCGACCGTCCTGCGCCTCGCCGACCAATACAGCATGGCGGTGTTCCCCTTCGTCGAAGGCCGTGCCGGCGCCTGGGGAGACCCCCTTGCTGATACGGACCGAGATGCCCTCCTGGGAGAACTCGCGACGCTGCATAAGCCGACTGCCGTCACCGACGTCCGCATCGCCCACAGGCGCTTGCACCTGCCCGAGCGGCCGGACCTCGCTGCTGCCCTCGACGAGCTGGATCGGCCGTGGATGGGCGGGTCCCTGTCGGAGCCCGCTCGACATGTGCTGGCTGCCCACGCTGAGAAGGTGACGAGTTGGCTGGAGCAGCTAGACCTGCTTGGCCGACAACTCGGCGAGGCCGAGGAGACGGCGGTCCTCACCCATGGCGAGCCACATCCCGGCAACCTGATTCACACCGCCGATGGCCTCCGCCTGATTGACTGGGACACCGTAGCCCTGGCCAGGCGGGAGCGCGACCTATGGATGCTCCATGACGGCTCGCCCCAGTGCCTCATGGCATACGAACGTCTGACCGGAACGACCATCAACGAGACGGCGATCAGCTTCTATCGGTTGGCATGGACCTTGTCCGACATCGCCTCCTTCGCCAACATGTTTCGGTCGCCTCATCAAGAGACCCAGTGGACTCGCACCAAGTGGAAGGGGTTCCAGCAACTGCTCGGCGGAGCGCCATCGGCTCCCTACGCACCTACGTCGTCGCCGGCTACAGGGGTAACGGCGGCGCGACGCGCAACTCCGTCAGTGTGACCGCCGGCGAGGTCGTGACCGGCCTGAAGCTGATCATCCCGATCCCATGAAGTGCAGAACGAGTGAGGTTAGAACGTCGCTGACATCTGTTCGTCGAGCCGTCGCCGTCGTCGTCGCTGCCGGGCTGCTGGCGGGGTGCTCGACCGCTCCCGAGAACACGGCTGTCGTCCATGGGCTGTTGTATCGGCCGATGCTGAGCAACTTCCCGGTGAGAAACCGTCTACCCCTACCGGCGGCTGGAGTCGTCGAGGCTGCCCGAGGCTCCAACGTCGTCGCGACCAGCAGCGTCGGCCTGAACGGAAGGTTCTCTCTGCGCCTGCCATCGGGTACCTACAAGCTGTACGCCCGCGTCAGCGGCTTCCCCCCGGGAACGACGTGCCAAGCGCCCCACGTCGTGCTCGCGAAAGCTAACCGGGCGGTGTCGATCGACGTGTTCTGCCGCTACCCACCCGCCACGGGCGGCTGACTGCTCAGGACGCCGTTCGTCGTTCGGAGGTGGCGGTCGAGGGTGGGGGCAGCCGACGACGCGCCGGCGGCGTCCTTGAGCCGCGAGCCGAGAAAATTCACGTTCAGAGTCGAAAGTCCCTAGTATTTGAGATACACTGTCATTTAGGATGATGTTTTACAAACCTCAGTTCGAGGTTGCGGTGACACGGCGACAAGGGAGGTGGAGACGATGGTGATGAAAGCGACGGGGACACGCAGGTGGTGGGCGCTCGGAGGTGTCATGCTCGCGGTGCTGGCAGTGGGCATGGACTTAACGGTCCTCAGCGTCGCCCTCCCGACCCTTGCCGGCGCCCTCAAGGCCTCTGAGTCCGACCTGCAGTGGTTCTCCTCTGGCTACGCCCTCGTGCTCGCAGCGGCGATGTTGCCGGCGGGACTCTTGGGCGACCGCTACGGCCGCAAGAAGGTCATGCTCTCCTCCCTGGCCTTGTTTGCTGTCGGCTCGCTCGCCTGTGCCTTCTCCCGCACGCCCGCAGAGTTCATCGGGGCCCGCGTCCTCTTGGGCTTCGCAGGGGCCGGGCTCGTCGTGATGGCCGTGTCCGCACTCACCGTGCTGTTCTCCGAGGAGGAGCGCCCGAAGGCGGTCGGCATCTGGGCGGCGGCCAACATGTTCGCCTTCCCGATCGGTCCGATCCTCGGCGGTTGGCTGCTCTCGCATTACTGGTGGGGATGGGTGTTCTTGCTGAATGTACCGGTAGCCATCCTCGGTTTCGTAGCCGTAGTCGCCCTCGTACCGGAGTCTGCCTCGGAACTGCGCCCGGGCATCGACACGGTGGGGATCGTGTGCTCTAGTGCCGGCCTTGTCGGTGTGACCTACGGATTCATCGAGGCAGGACAGCACGGGTGGGCTTCGCTGGGAGCGCTCGCTCCCCTTGGCGTCGGACTGGCGCTGATCGTGGCGTTCTTCTTCTGGGAGCGGGCCCTCGAACAGCGCCCTGGCGGCCAGCCGCTCGTCGACCTCAGCCTCTTCCGCTCCCCTTCCTTCACCTGGGGCGTCATCGTGTTCGCCGTCCTCACACTTGCTCTGATCGGCCTCCTCTTCACGATGCCGCAGTACTTCCAGGGCGTCATGGGCACGAGCCCGGAGGGATCGGGCATCCGCCTGCTGCCCGCTGTGGGCGGGATGCTCGTTGGCCTGCTCCCGGCGGCGCCCATCGCCAGGGCGATCGGCGCCAAGCTCGCCGTCGCGGCGGGCTTTCTCGTGCTGGGCTTCGGCCTCGGGATAGGGTCCACCGCCTCGCTGTCCTCGGGCGAGGGTTTCTTCGCAATCTGGATGGCGATTGCCGGAATGGGCACGGGCCTCACGATGGCGACCGCCGCCTCCGCCGCCCTGGCCGAGCTTTCCGAGCAACGGGCTGGGGTGGGCTCGGGCGTGCTCCAGGCGCTAAAGAACACGGGGGCGCCGCTCGGGAGCGCCATCTTGGGGAGCGCGCTCATCTCGGCCTACGTGAGTCGCCTCCACCTCGCCGGGCTGCCACCGGTGGTCGCCCACGCCGTGCGCCAGAGCATCTTCGGAGGCGTTGCCGTCGCCCACGCTCTGGGCTCGGCGTCGCTGCTGACCTCGGTGCGCGCCGCCTTCGTGCACGGAACCGACGTGGCCCTTCGCGTATCGGTGGGCTTTGCTCTCGTCGGTCTCGTTCTCTCGTTGGTCTTCCTGCCTGCACACGCGCATGCACCCGCCGATGCGGACGAGGAGATACCGGGAGGTGAGCGCGTTGCCGCCTGAGATCGGACCGGTCAGCGGCCTGAGAGAGCGCAAGAAGGCCAAGACCCGCGCCGCCATCCAGCACGAGGCTCTGAGGCTCTTTCGCGAACAGGGCTACGAGGCCACCACCGTCGAGCAGATTGCCGAGGTGGTCGAGATATCGCCCTCAACGTTCTTTCGTTACTTCGGCGCCAAGGAGGACGTCGTCCTCACCGACGACTACGACCCGCTCATCGTCGAGGCCTTCCGCGCTCAGCCTGCTGACAACACCCCGATCCAGGCCATCCGGGGTGCCCTCCGAGCGGTCTTCGACCCACTCACCGACGACGAGCTCGCCGACATGCGCGACCGGGCGGAGCTGGCGCTCTCGGTGCCCGAGCTTCGTGCCGCAATGTTCGACCAATTCGCCCAGACCATCCGACAGGTCACCGACCTCGCCGCCGAGCGGCTCGGGCGTCCTGCTGACGACTTTGGGGTGTGCGCGATGGCAGGGGCGTTCCTCGGCGTCATGATCTCAGCAGAGCTCTACTGGGTGGACCACCCGGGGAGCGACCTCGTGGCGCTGCTTGACGACTCTCTGGCGCGGCTCGAGTCCGGCCTCCTCCTCTGAAGGCTTCAGCTGACAGGTGTGCCTCGATGGTGCTTTGCGGGCGCCCGCTCAATCGCCCGTCCTGCACCGTGGGCCTATGGACCGAGCCGCCGACCTGCGGCATCTCGCACGAACTAGGGAAACCCCCGATTCGAGCCGAAGCAGCAGCGGCGTACCGTTCTAACATCGAGCGTCTTTCCTCGTCGGAGGAGCTCACAGACGGGAGACCCAATGGGCAAAGGCAAGATCACTCGAATGCGGCCCCGATCGACGTCAGCACCTCTCCAGCTCTGCTGCCTGCTGGTCGGACTGGCACTCGCTGGCGCCTTGTTGGCGGCGTGCTCTGGCAGCGCGAGCACCGCCTCGACGACGACCTCGACGGCGGCGACGACGACCACCTCGACGGCGGCGACGACGACCTCGACGGCGGCGACCACGACGACTTCGACGACTGTTGTTTTGGCGACGACGACGACCTCGGCGGCGACGACGACCACCTCAACGTCGTTGCCGTCGACAAGCGGCTGGGTGACCTACACGGTTAACGGCGTCAGTTTTCTCCACCCGGCGTCGTGGACGGTGACGCACGGCAGCTCCGGCCCGCTGTTTGTCTACATTGATCCTGCCAAGGGGGTTCCGTTCCGGCGGAATGTCAACCTGCAGCTGCAGTCGAGTAGCACGCCCCTCACTGCGGCCGGGTACTTGCAGACAACCCTGTCGCAGATAAGTGGGGACAAGGGCACGATCAGTCAGCAGGGCGCCGTGACTTTCGACGGGACGGCCGGTTACCGCGTGGTCTGGGCGGCGACGGTGACCAGCAACGGGACGTCGTACAACCTGGAGTTTCTCTCCCAGTGGACCATCCGCAACGGGGATGCCTGGCTGTTCACCTACACCGCTGACAGCGCTCGCTACGCCTCGGCCCTGCCGATGGTGGAAAGTCTCCTCGCCAGCTTGCAACTCCCCACCTGACGAGGCGGTCGCCCTGGCGCTAAGCCGCGGCCGGACTCGCAGCGGTTCGAGACGGCCCGCCGAAGCCGGAGACTGGGCCTTCGCGTAGCATCGATGGGGTGATGGCGGCTGTGGCTCGGGCGTGCGCGAACGGGTCGGAGCTGACGACCGGTGCTCGATTCGTCTCCCCACCGGTGCTTGCTGAGGTTCCGGAGTGACCGCCGGCCCGACCCCTCGAGGTGCGACATGACGACGATCTACACCAGCCCATTGCCCGACGTCGACATCCCCGCCGTGCCGCTCACCGAGTACGTGCTCCGACGGGCGGCCGACCTGCCAGACAAGCCGGCGCTGATCGACGGCCCTTCCGGGCGGACCCTCACCTACGCGCAGCTCAACCAGGCGATCCGGTCACTCGCCGGAGGCTTGGTGGCCCAGGGCTTCGGCCCGGGCGACGTGCTTGCTCTGATGGCGCCCAACGTGCCCGAGTACGCCGTGGTGTTCCATGCCGTCGCCCTCGCCGGCGGGGCCATCACCACCATCAACCCCACCTACACCGACCTGGAGGTGCGCCACCAGCTCGACGATGCCGGCGCCAGCATGCTCGTCACCGTGGCGGCGTTCCTCGAGACCGCCCGAGCCGGCGCCGAAGGCACCAAGGTGGCCGAGACCTACCTGCTCGGGGAAGGCGAGGCCGACACCCCGGCACTGAGCACGATCTTCGGAGAACCGCTCGCCGAGCAGGTGCCGGTCGACCTCGACGACGTCGTGGCCCTGCCCTATTCGTCGGGCACCACCGGCCTCTGCAAGGGCGTCATGCTCACCCACCGCAACCTCGTCTCCAACATCGCCCAGGTCATGTACCCGCTCAAGATCACCGAGGACGAGCGAATCGTGGCTGTCCTCCCGTTCTTCCACATCTACGGCATGCAGGTGCTGATGAACACCGGCCTGGCGGCGGGCGCCACCATCGTCACGATGCCCCGGTTCGATCTCGAGCAGTTCCTCCAGCTGCATCGGGACCATCACATCACGCGTACGTTCGTGGCCCCCCCCATCGTCGTGGCCCTCGCCAAGCACCCCCTCGTCGACAAGTACGACCTGTCCGCCCTCCGTAACGTGCTCTCGGGGGCGGCGCCGCTCTCGGCGGAGCTGGCCATCGAGGCGGGGTCGCGACTGGGCTGCGAGGTCGTGCAGGGCTACGGCATGACCGAGCTCTCGCCCGTCACCCACCTCACGGTCCCGGGTGGGTTCAAGCCGGGCTCGGTGGGCGTGACGGTGCCCCGTACCGAGTTGCGGATCGTGGCCGACGGCCAGTCGCTCGGCGTCGACGCCGACGGTGAGATGTGGGTGCGCGGCCCGCAAGTGATGAAGGGGTACCTCAACAACCCCGAGGCCACGGCCGAGACCATCGATGACGAAGGCTGGCTCCACACGGGCGACATCGGTCACATCGACGCCGACGGCCACGTATTCGTGGTCGACCGCCTCAAGGAGCTCATCAAGTACAAGGGGTTCCAGGTACCGCCCGCCGAGCTCGAGGCCATCCTGCTCACCCACCCGGCCGTCGCCGACGCCGCCGTCATCGGACTGCCCGACGAGGAAGCGGGCGAGGTCCCCATCGGGTTCGTCGTGCTCAAGCCCGGCGCCGAGACAACCGAGGACGCCGTCGCCGCCTTTGTGGCCGGCCAAGTCGCCCACTACAAACAGCTACGTCGAGTCACTTTCGTCGATGCCATCCCCAAATCGGCCTCGGGCAAGATCCTGCGCCGAGTCCTGCGCGACGAGGTCTCATAGCGGCGCCGGCACGACATCGGCGGCAGCCCGCGGCGCCCGGCTGAACTCGAGCGCCTCGTCCTCGACGGCACCGTAGCGGAGAAGGAGAACGTCGCGCGGGTAGTTCTGATGGAGGCGCCAAGGTGCCTTCGACCCCTGCTTGGGGAGGCTCTCGATCGAGCGCAGCACGTAGCCCGACGTGAGGTCGATGAACGGCTCCGTCGGCGAGCCTGCCTCGGGAGCTCGGGGCACGCACTCGAGGTAGCCGTTGTCGTCCATGTAATTGAGCAGCCGACAGACGTACTCGGCGGCGAGGTCGGCCTTGAGGGTCCACGAGGCGTTCGTGTACCCCATCGTGGCCGCCAGGTTGGGCAGGCCGCTGAACATGATGCCCTTGTAGCCGACGGTCCCGGAGAGGTCGATCTGGCGCCCGTCGACGCTAAAGGTCATGCCCCCCATCAACAACATGTTGAGGCCGGTGGCCGTCACGATCACGTCGGCCTCTAGCTCGGCGCCGGACTCGAGCTGCAGCCCTCGTTCGGTGAAGGTCTCGATGGTGTCGGTGACGACGGAGACGTCCCCGCGCGAGATCGCCTTGAACAGATCGCCGTTTGGCACCAGGCACAGCCGTTGATCCCAGGGCTCGTACCGCGGGCTGAAGTGGGTGGCGACGTCGTAGCCCGCCGGGAGCTGCTTGACGACGCCCGTGTGGATGATCCGCTTCGCGACCCGCGGGGCGCGGCGGCTGAGCTGGAACACGGCCAAGCCCAGCGCCACGTTCTTCCAGCGAACGATGGGGTAGGCGATCCGAGCGGGCAGCTTGCGGCGGAGGAAGTCGGCGATCCGGTCGCGCTCCGGCAACGACACGATGTAGGTCGGAGAGCGCTGCAACATCGTCACGTGGGCGGCCGTCGGTGCCATCGCCGGCACGAGCGTCACGGCGGTGGCGCCGCTCCCGATCACCACGACCCGCTTGCCCGCATAGTCGAGGTCCTCCGGCCAGTGCTGCGGGTGGACGATCCGGCCACGGAAGCGGTCCGTCCCCTTGAACGCAGGCGTGTAGCCCTCGTCGTAGCTGTAGTAGCCGGTATTCAGGTAGAGGAAGCCACAGGTGAGGCGCTCCCTGTCGTTCGTTTCGCCCCGCTGGATCTCGACCGTCCAGCGCGCCTCGGCGGATGACCAGGCGGCGCTCAGCACGCGATGGTGGTAGCGGATCAGCTGCTCGATGCCGTGGTCGTGAGCGGTCTCTCGGATGTAGCGGAGGATGGAGGGGCCGTCGGCGATCGCCTTCGCCCCCTTCCACGGTTGAAACGAGTACCCGAGCGTGAACATGTCGGAGTCCGAGCGCACGCCGGGGTAGCGGAACAGGTCCCACGTCCCGCCGCTGGCGGCGCGCGCCTCGAGAATGGCGAAGCTCTTGCGAGGGCACTGCGAGCGCAGGTGGCAGGCGGCGCCTACACCCGACAGGCCGGCACCGACGACGAGCACGTCGACATGTTCGAGCTCTTGGGCGTTCATCGGCGGTCCTCTCCCCGGCGCAGAGTATCGGCACGCGGACCTCGCAAGGAGCTGGCGGCAGGTGTCGCAGGCACGAGCACGTGAGCCCGGCTCAGGCGGTCATCGCCCGCGTAGTCCCCGGGCGCCACACTTCGTCGAGGAACTCAGCGATCTCGGCAGTGAGGCGTGCAGGCCGAATTCGGAGCTCCAGCATGGAGGAGGCACGCACGAGTCGTGCGTTCTGAAGCTGGCGGACGATGGCCTCGGCATCACTGAAGGGATGGATGAAGTCGGCTCCATGCCCGATGACGATCGTGGGTACGGCGATCTCCTGACGTTGCCTGAGCGTGGGTGTCACGGGCCCGAGCAGCACGCCGTGGAGCACGGCGGCCATCTGGTCGGGCTGCAGGGAGGCAGCGTTGAGGACGCTGTCGAGCGGCGGAAACGCCCCCCGCGGCACGCGGCGCACAAGGGCGGTCAGCACGCCGGCCGGCAGCCGGGCGTAGTAGAGACCGAGCAGGAACGGCACGAAGGTGAGGGCGACGGCCGGCACGGCGTGTTCCATAACGGGCATCTCGAGAATGAGGCCGCGAATGCGGTCTGGGTCTTGCGCAGCCGCCAGCAAGCTCACGTTGGCGCCGAGGGAGATCCCGCCGAGCACTGCGTCGCGGGCGCCGAGGTGGCCGAGGAGGGCCATGACCTGTTCGGCGTAGAGGTCAATTCGGTGCTCGGTGGTCTGCGCCGGCTTGTCGGAGAGGCCGTGCCCGAGCAGGTCCAGCAAGACGACCCGATTGCCCCGGGTCGCCAGAGCTTGGGCGATCGGACGGTTGAGGTTGGCGTCCATCAGGAGGGCGTTGAGATAGACGAGCAGGTGGTCGCCCTCTCCGTGCACCTCATAGGCGAGGTGCCGGCCCTCATGGACGAATGATCGCTGCGAGTACGGGTCTCTCGCTTTCATGGTCCCACCTCTATCCCCGAATGAGCACTCCGGCACCGACGACCATGCCGGCCCCGGCGGAGACGAGCAGCACCCGGCGGGCATCGTGCAGCCGTCCCTGCTCGGTTGCGGCGGCCAGCGCCACGAGGAGCGCCGCCGTATGGACATGCTCGGCGCCCTCGACGACGAGGAAGCGCTCCATGCCGATTCCCACGTGGGCGGAGAGTCCTTCGAGGAAGGCGACCGTCAGCGGGCTGGCAACGACGAGATCGACATCGGCAGGTCTCATGTCATGATCGGCGAGCAGTGACGAGGCCGTCTTTGCTGCCCATGGCGCTGCACGGGTTTCGAAGTCGGCATCCTTCTCGATGCGCAGGACGTTGCGGCGGTGCTCGAAGCCGATGCGGGAGCGGAACGGATAGCCGTCCTCGGGGGCAGACTCCCACCGGAAGCCGGCAAGGCCGATCGGCCCGTCTTCCCAGCTGCAGACGACGGCTGCGCCGCTCGGCGAGAACGGGAAGCCAGGAGCCGCGCCATGGCCAGGGTGGGCGTCACTTGCCACGATCAAGGCGTGCCCGATAGCCCCCGACTGCAGGAACCCGTCGGCAACCTGGAGAGCCGTCAGCACTCCGCATCCGCCGTTGGCGATGTCGAAGGAAAAACTGCCGTGACCGCCGACGTGGGGATCCTCCGGGTTGATACCCACGTCCTCCTGAATGAGAGCTGCCATCGCCGGCTCGCCCATGTTCCGCTCGTGATAGATGCCTACGTTGAGGAGCAGGTCGATGTCATCGCCTTGCAGGCCAGCGTTCTCGATGGCGGCCCGACTCGCCTGGTCAGCCAACTTGCGCGCGCTTCGGTGGACGGGTCGCCGTCCCATCACGACGGCGGGGAGATCAAGCGTCGTTGCCATAGCGACTCACCAACTCATCGTCGACGGTGAACAGAATGATGCCGATCTCGAGACCGGAAGCAAGTGCCAAGAGCGCCACACGGTCGCCTGCCTTCACCCTGCCCGCCTCCAACTCCTCCACGAGGGCGACACAGTGGCTTGTCGAAGCCGTGTTGCCGTAGTGGTCAACCGTCACCACGGCCTCGTTCCTGGGCTCACCGCCGAGCGCCTCGCAGATGTCCTTCATGCCCTTTCGGATGGCTCGAGCGGAGGTCTGGTGAGGAATGACCCAGTCAATGTCGGTGATCGAGAGCCCGGCGGCGTCAAGGGCCTCCTGCATGAGAATCGGCGTATCGGCGATGGCGACTCGCTGTATGGCTCTCGACTTGGTGAACATCCGCGCACCTGGATCGTGGCGCGCTGGGTAGGCCAGGCACAGCCGGCTGTGTTCAGACACGGTCGTGAAACCGGCAACGGAGATACCTGTCACGCCCTCGGGCGCTCGCTCGACGATGGCGGCCGCTCCGGCGTCGCCGAGGGTTAACGACGCCAGCTCCGAGCTCATGATGTTGCGCACGTGTTTGGCGGCATTGCGACCGAGCTGAGAGATGTACTCGCCGCTGACCACCATGCCACAGTCGATCTCACCCCGCCGGATGTGGTTCGCCACTACGAAGACGCCGGTCAGCATGCCCGCACAGGCGTTGGAGATATCGAAGGTCATGGCCTTCGTCGCCCCGATCTGCTGCGCGACGGCAAGGCTCATCGGGGGCTCCAGCCAGGTGTCGAGGCCACCCCGATACTTGGTGATGCTGCAGCTGACGAGCATCTGGAGGTCGCCGGCGCTGTGACGGGAGCGACGCAGGCAGTCAGCCGCCGCCCCTGCCGCCAGGCTGAGAGAATCCTCGTCCTCCGCCGCCACTCGATGCTCGTGGATTCCGGTGAGGCGCTCGAGGTCGACCCGTGTGCGGTGGCGAGTCGTGGCCATCAGCTCTTCGGTCGCGAGCCGCGTCGTGGGGAGCCGTCGCCCGATGCTCTCGAAGCGGGCGACGTAGGGGGCTTTGCCGGGGTTCGGACTCTGCTCCATCATCAGCCAGCTTCTCGGCATGACAGTCCTTTCAAACCAAGCGTGCTGCTTCAGCGAGCTGCAGACCAGAGCCGAAGGACCCAAATCGTGTGCCGATGACTTTCGCCCCTGGCGGGGTTCTCCGGCGATGCCGAACATGGAGACATGGATGTTCGGATTGCGCCGGTGCCGCTCGAGGAGCTCGGTCCGTTGGCCCGTGTCGTGGCGAGGGTCGTCGGGCGCGCCACGATCGGCGAACCGCCACGTGTGTTCACCACCCTCGGACGCCACCGACGGCTCTTCCGCTCCTGGCTCCCCTTCGCCGGGACGATGCTGCTGCGGACGCGTCTGCCGCGCGCCGACGTGGAGCTCGTCGTGCTGCGCACAGCCTGCAACTGCTCGGCGCCCTACGAATGGGTACAGCACGTGCCCCTCGCTCGAAGGGCGGGACTCGGCGAGACGGTGATCGCGGCCGTTTCCGCTTGGCAGGAGAACGACGCCCTCTCCCCTCGCCAGCGCGTGCTGCTCGCTGCCACCGACGAGCTCCACACGGGCCACGTCGTGAGGGACAAGACCTGGGGAGAGCTCAATTCCACCTTTGACGAACGTCAGGTCATCGAGCTGTGCATGCTCGTCGGCCACTACGAGATGCTGGCGATGACCCTCAACAGCCTGGGCGTGCAGCCGGAGCCGCCAGCGGTTGCCGCCCTCGACGAGAGCGCCCGCCAGACAGCGAGCAACCTCGAGGCGACACTCGACCCCTTCGTTTGTTAACCGGTGCTTTGGAAATGAACGGGGCGGACCAAGAGCTCCGGTCGACCGGAACCGTAGATCGGGGGGCGAGCGTCGCCAGGAGTCCAAGCCCGTTCCCTTCAGCGATCGGTGCGATCGGCCCGTTTCCGGTCGAGGGTCCCAGACATCGTGATTTGCCGAACGAAGCGCTCACGTCATCAGTGGCAGAACACCTCTGAGGGTGCCGGAGGGCTGCGCCCTTCCGGTCGCCTCGTCGACCCATTGCAGGGGCGGCATGGCTGCGGCGATCGCCACCAGGTCGGGCCGACGGCTTGCCAGCACGGCAACCAGCGCCGAAGCAGCGACGCGCAGTGCTTCGCCGTCAGGAACGACAGCGGGGAGCAGGTCGCAGCCGTGCACGACGGCTTCGACGCAACGCGTACGCAGGTAGTCCTCGAGGGCGATGGCCCCTTGCAACGTCGTGACGGTGGTGGACAGATCGGCGTCCTCGATGGCCGGAAGGGCGTGACGGAGCCGAGATCCGAAGTCCAAGTCCTCATCTCGGGCGCTGCGGGCGGAGGCGTCGATCATCTCGGCCAGCGCTCGGGTGCCCGAGAGGTTGTCGACCAGAGAAACCTGCGGAGGGATGGCCGAGGCGTCCCGCAGGAAGCGGACGAGTAATGAGGGCTGGACGGCCAGATGGGCCAGGACCTCCCGGTTGCGCCAACCGGGGATGCGTGATGGCGCTGACAGGTCCAGCCCGCTCACCGAAGCGGCGATCAGACGCCATTGCCGGACAAGAGCGGTACGGATGCCCCCGGTGTCAGCGACACCCAACCCTCGGACCTACCTGTTCCTGGCCGGCCCGAACAGTCGAGCTCCGTGCAAGGGGGCGCGCGAGAATCCTGTCCCCCGATGAAGACCTCGCCGGGTGGCTCTCCCTCTGCCGATGTCCTCAGGGACACGCACGCAGTCTCGCGCCCCGCCGCTGAGGCGCCGCCGCGCCGTGCCACCGATCCATCGGCCGCCACGGGGCCTTTAGCGCCGATATCAGCCACTTCGCCAGCATCGGGGAGGGCGGCCGCGGTGTTTCGCTCCCGCAGGAGCTCTCCCACCATCGCCACCACGCGGGTGTTTCGGGCGCCGATCATCCGCCACGCCCGCGCAATAGCGATCATGAAGAAGACGATCACCAGCAGGGCCTGGACGTGGACGGCGCTTGTGTCTCTCGGGCTCCGCTGCCGTGCGCCCCGCCCAAGGCGCTCCCCATAATTGTCATCTGTGTCGCACGCGAGACGTGAACTGAGTGCCATTGCCTAGCTTGATCTATTCGGCGATCTCATCCCTCGACGGCTACGTCGAGGACGCCCACGGCGATTTCGACTGGGGTGCGCCGGACGAAGAGGTGAACAGCTTCATCAACGATCTCGAGCGGCCCGTCGGCACCTACCTCTACGGGCGCCGGATGTACGAGACGATGCTCTACTGGGAGACCGCGGCGTCGGACGACAGCGTGTCGGCGGTCGTCCGTGACTTCACTCGACTGTGGCGAACCGCGGAGAAGGTGGTCTATTCGCGAACGCTGGAATCGGCGTCGAGCGGCAACACGCGAATCGAGCGAACCTTCGACCCCGAAGCGATACGTCGCCTCAAAGTGGCGCTGAGCCATGACCTAACCGTGGGGGGTGCAGACCTGGCACGGCAGGCTCTCGAAGCTGGACTCGTCGACGAGTTGCAACTGTTCGTGGTCCCAGTCATCGTCGGTGGCGGCAAGCCTTGGCTACCCAGGGACCTGCGCCTCGAGCTCGAGCTGCTGGATTGCCGTCACTTTGCGAGCGGTGTCGTCTTCGTCAGGTACCGCCCTGAAACAGCGGGGTGAATTCATCGCCGTAGCGGGTAGCTGCGCCGGTTCTGCAGGGTAGTTCGGCACGTAGGATCCGGCGGTGAAGGCGATCCCCTGGTGGGCGGTAGTGGCTGCCGGCGCGGCTCCGGTGCTGCTCATCGGCGGCTTCTTTGTCGCCACGGCGATCCAGCCGGCTTCGTACAACCCGGTCCGCGACACGATCAGCGAACTTGCTGCGCAGGGAGCAACCGACTCGTGGGTGATGACCTCAGCGATAGCCGGTGTGGGCTTCTGCTATCTGATCGCCGCGATCGGACTGCAGCCCGCACGACGTGCAGGCCGCGTGCTGCTCGCTGCCGGAGGTACGGCGACGCTATTGATCGCGACGTTCCGTCAGCCTCAGCACGGATACTCGCTCCTGCATGAACTCGCCGTCATCGCGGCGGCGCTGACCTGCTGTACCTGGCCACTATTCGGTTCGCATCGACTACATCCTGCGTTGCTGTTGACGCGTACTCCCAGCATCGTGGCGACCGGGGTCTTGCTTGGGCTCGCGGCGTGGTATGCGCTCGAAAGCCACGGCGCCCTGCTGGGACTCGCCGAGCGCTGCGCGGCCGCCGCGCCCCCGCTGTGGCTGCTCGCCGTCGTTGTCACGAGTCGGCGGGCACTCACGCAACGTGCAACGAGCGACAACCAGTGGGCCGGCGCCGGCGAGACCAGCGCTTGACACCACGAAGGAGGCGCCGGCGAGCATCGCGCCGGGATACCGTCTCGCTGAGGAAGCAACTGTGGACGAAGGATTGAAGCGATGAGCGAGATCGAAATCACGGTTGAAACCGACGACGGGCGGATGCGGGTGTTCCTCGTTCACCCGGACAGTGGAGGGCCGTTCCCGGTCGCCTTGCTGTACATGGACGGTGTGGGGTACCGCGAGCAGGTGAAGGCGAACGCCCGCCGCTTCGCCGCCGATGGCTACTTCTGTGTGGTCCCGGACCTGTTCTACCGTTTTGGCGACAACGTCACCCTGGATTTCTCACAGATGGGAGACCCTGGCTTCCGTGAACGTGTGATCAGGCTGATTGGCGGCTTGAAGCCGCAGATGGTCGCGGCCGACACCCAGGTGCTGCTTGCAGTGGTTGCCAACGATCCCGCCGCAGCGGAAGGGCCCAAGGTGTGTGTCGGCTATTGCATGGGCGCGCGGATGGCACTGCACGTGGCGGCCGCGCTGCCGGACGAGTTCGTGGCCGCCGCCGGCATCCACCCCGGCGCGCTCGTCACGGAGACGCCGGACTCGCCACACCACGACCTCGCCGGCGTACGAGGCGAGCTCTACTTTGCTTTCGCCGAAAACGATCAGTCCGCCACACCCGAGGTCGTCGACCGCTTTCGCACGGAGTTGGAGCGGCAGGGCGTCCGCGGCGACGTGGAGCGATTGTCCGGCACCTCTCACGGCTTCGCCATGGCCGACCTCCCGGTGTATGACGAACGGGCGGCCGAGCACCACTTCGAACGGACATTGGAGCTGTGGCGGCGGAACCTCGCCCAGGACGTGGTTCGAGCTTGAGTGGCGGCCGCCGCGTCCGCCGCAAGGAAGATTGATGTTGCGGGCGACTGCGCGTCCGCGGCCACGGCCGACTGTCAGCACACAGATCAACCGTTCGATGTCACTCCTCCCCGGAGAACCGCTCCCAGGCCGACTGGCGGGCCATACCCAGAGCTTGTCCGATCGCCGCCCAGGTAGCCCCGAGCTGGCGAGCCTTTCGGACGTACTGGGTGAGGGTGTACTCGGCCTGATTCCCGGCCTTGGCTACTCGAGGGAGGCTGGCTAAGACCTCGTCAAGTCCGGCCTCGGCTTCCCACGGCGCGATGCGTTGGACCGATTTCGGCTCGACCGACTTGGGTTTGTCGGCAATGAGCTGGCTGCACAGGGCGACGCATTCATCGCAGATGTACACACCTGGCCCGGCCACTAACGTCCCTACATCGGTGTAGGTCTTCAAGCAGAAGGAGCAGGACGCAAGCAGCTCCGTCGTGGCCATCGGCACACCTCCTTTTGTCAGGAGCACCTTACAACGTCAGGCGACGCCTGACAAGGTCCGAACCTGACAGGCACGGAACGACGAGCTGCGGCCGCTTGATTCGGAGTGCTTGCAGCACCTATTCGGCGCTCGCGGGCGAGGGGAGGATCAGCCCCGCCGGCGCCGT